>OLNH01000927.1_pt1 | contig 19268 bp, 8 predicted proteins | sample 1643101 | NCBI WGS metagenome assembly OLNH01 (sample SAMEA3136758, study PRJEB25190) | human gut metagenome | biome: human gut; feature: human-associated habitat; material: faeces | place: Austria | collected 2013
TAGTGCTGACTTCAATACTGGTATTCACGATCTTGCCAAGATCTACGACTGCGGCACTGTTCCCATTGACTGTGAAGGAACCTGTGTACATGATCATTCCCTTATTTGCCGCACTGGATACCTCTTCGATCGTGTAATCTCCGTATTCAAATGCGCCATGATCGTCAGAGAGCAGATCCATATCCCCGAACCATACCCCGGCGCCTGCCTGGTCTGAATTCGTGTCTTTTGTATTCACCATTTTTGAAGAATCAAAGATACCGTTCTCATCTGTGTAGACTGTATGACTCTCGCCTGTTCTTGTGTTCGTGATCTTGAATGGAACGTTTGCGATCGGGTTGTCATTGACGCCATTGACTTTGAGGAGTTTGATATCACTTCTTGCATAAGAGTCCTTCCCCTCGAAAGTCTGGCTCCCCATGAGCTTTGTAAGGTCTCCCTCATTCCTGATCTGTGCAAGGTAGACCCCGTTCTTACTGGATTTTCCCTGTGCATCTGTCATCTCCAGGTCATTCCTATACCCCTCTGGTGCTTTTGTTTCCTGAATCGTAATGGTTCCGCGAGGGATCGTAGGGATTGTTCCTGTATAGTAAAAAGAATCACCGCCAACCTTATAGCTGTCTGTTAATCCAGCCACATAGACTTTTCCATTTTTCGAAGTCTTTTCTTTCGTCTCGACCACCCATGTTCTGGTAGCTTTTGATGGAAGTGTATCCTGATTATAAAAGCCTGCATAGTAGCTGACCGTGAACTGTGCCCCGGCCATGGTCGTGCCGCCCTCTGCAGTATCTCCGGTAACTTTATCCTTCTTTGTGATCTGTATTGCTGACGGATCGTTCACTGGTTCATCAGACACGCTCACAACTTTTGTATCACAGTTCCCCAGATAAAAAGACCCGATGGACGGATTTAGTTCATATCCTTCCGGAGCCTGTGTCTCTTTGTAATAATAAGTTCCTGTATCTAATGTTGCAGTACCGGTATTTCCGTTTCCATCCGTACTTAGTGTTGCGACGCAGTTCGTACATCCTGCATCACTGTAAATGGAATACTGTGCGCCTGCCAGGGAATAACAGCTGTTCCCATTTGTGATAGCAGAATTGGACGATGACTTCCGGAGCTGTACCGTGGACGCATTCATGATCTGGAACGCCATTGGCTGTGCCCGTCTGTTTCCGTTTATATAACTGGTATCAAAATAATAGCAGCCATATCCTGCCGGTGCAGAGGCCATCCATGTAATCTGGGTCGCTTTATTTTTAATATGGTTCTTTACAGAACTGGAAACGCCATGGAATGCATTATTCGCTCTCCCTGTATCATGTAGTACATATAATGCATACATATACGAAAGCATGATATGCGTATAGGCATATTCATACTGCTGGGATCCATCCCAGATCCATCCATAGCTGTTCACAAAAGAGCTGTATCCAGGACCTCCGTATGCATAGTAAAATGCTTTCCTCACGACATCATTATCGATCAGGTATCCCGTGTACCAGCCTGCCTTTGGTGTCTTCCAGACCGGATTCATACAATAGGCATATTGGTTTTCATTGGTCGTATAGTATCTGGTCGTATAAGAACCGTATCGGACTGATGATCCCGGCACATTCAGATAAATGGATTTACTGCCTGCGATCCTTGCAGACTGTGCGGATACATTTGAGTCATCACTGCATACAGCAGCTTCATTTGCACTGCCTCCACTGTTCGTTTCTATCTGTGCGATTTCTTCATCTGTAAGCTCCTCTTCAAAAGCGGCAGAACCTTCCTCATCCATCTCGTCAAGCTGTTCATCCGTGTAAGCTTCAAAAGAAGCTGTGATCTTTGCTTCACTTTCTGGCATTGTAAAAGCAGCGGTTCCTTCCTCGCTGACTTCCAGATCCTGTATCTTCTTGCCTTCTTTATCCAGCAGTTCTGCGCTGACCAGGTAATATCCGGAATCCGGTGCGATGCTGACTTGGACTTCGCTGCCCTCCTCGAATTTCTTGCTTTTCTTCTGCTCCTGTTTCAGAGCCTCTTCCAAAGCTTTTTGCGGATTTTCCATATCCGCTTTTACAACTTCATCTTCTGAAACTGGAAATGCGATCAATCCATTTTCCGGATCTTCAATGGATACTTTATAAGATTCTGTCTTAGCAGGTTCTTTTGTATCCTTGGTATCTGACTTTTTCTCATCAGATTGTCCGGACTGTTCATCGGATTGCTCTGTATCCGATTTTTTATCCTGTGACTCAGGCTTCTGTCCGCCATCCGCACTTTTATCAGCAGATGCAGATTCTTGAACAGTTCCTTCTGCTTTGTCTGAAGCCCCATCCGATCCCGATGCTTCGGCTGATGCTTCGGTATTATCCGGGGATGCAAGCACGGTCGTTCCAATGGACGACGGGACCATTAAAATTGCTGCCAGGGTCAATGCTGTGACTCTGGCAAGTAACTTCTTCTTTTTCAAAGTCTCTCTCTCCTTTCTTAAATAGTTCTATTAATAGTATGAGTAATCGAGTGTTCAGGAAGAAATGCAGATGATGACAGAAGGACGCTATATTCTCATTTCTACATGTGATTTGAAAATCAATCGGATATGTTATATAATGGATGCAGAGAATCAAAGAAGAAAAAGGCGGTCCTGTTGAGGGTTGTCTTTTTTTTGCCTTTTTATTTCAATATAGTGACCCGGTATATATATCCATTTTCTTATATCACGTCACTATACTGACCCAGTTTAGATCAATTGTGGGTCATTATACTGACCCGTTTTTCATAAACAAAACTAATGAAGTCATTATACTGACCCAGCGCTAATAAATATCTTCTGCATAGGAATTGGCATGAACTAAAAAAAAGGACACCCAGAGGCATCCTTTTCTTATGATCTTTGGAACCATGTAGAATATTAGGAAATCATATCTACTGACTGGTAGGTCCCATTGTAAGTAAATTCCTGTCCATTTACCGTATAAGTACCTTTACCAAGTCCTGTGATGGTATAGTAACCATTCAGCTCGCTTGAGGCTGTCCAGGTCTCTACGGTCTCGCCTGCCGAATTTTTCAAGGTGTACTCTGTACCTACAGTTCCTTTGATGATCAGAGCCTGTTGGGAAAGATCTTTGTTCGTGATGTGGATCTTCGGGATCGGGCGCTCCTCATTCGTAAGGTCGTCGTCCCATACCTTCGTGATCGTGATCTTGCCGTCTAACGCACGTTCATTTTTTACCATGAAATAACCGGTGTCGTCCTGTACTTCCAGCCCGCTGATCGTTACGGCTCCGTGGTAATCGATCTGGACCAGGTACTTGTTCGCATCTGCGATGTAATTTAAGTTTCCGCCGACAGTTCCATCTGATCTTACATTGGACGGGGCTTTTGTTTCCTGTAATACATAAGTACCTTTTTCCAGTTTTGTGAATTGTACCTGTCCCTTTACATCAGAAGTCCCCTTCTGGTCCACTTCCGTACCAAGGTCTGAGGTTCCTCTTAAGGAAAATTCTGCTCCCTGAAGGCCTTTGGTCTTGTTCTCTGCATCAACTTTTACAATGGAGAAATCCCAATATCTCTGCTCGTTGAAGATGGACGCATTCCCATTCGTTCCCGGTTCGTACCATTCTGTATTGGTAAGGTCCAGGGCTTTACCGTCTTTGATTCCTCCGGTAATGGACACGTTCCCATCCTCATCACAAGTGACAGACCACTGGATATCTGACTGTACATAGTTCTTGTTGGCTGTAACTTCAGTCAAAGTATACTTTCCAAGTTCTATGTTTTCAAACTTCACTTTTCCACTGTGGTCAGATTCGGCATATAACAGAACATCAGTACCGTATTCAGAACGTCCGGATAACTGGAACTTTGTCTTGTTGACGCTTTCCTTGGCTTCGGACAATCCTCTCTTGTAGAAAACAAGATTTCCATGCACCCTTGGATGATCTGCGACCTGATAAACTCCGTCTGTATACTCTTTTCCATCAATCGTGACCTTTCCGGTGTTGTCGATGACAACTGTATGCTCTGTCGGATCCAGGATCCAGTCTTTTGTGGATTCATATTCCTGCAGGATATACGTTCCCATCTCGATCTTTTTAAAACTGATCTTTCCATCAGAATCGGTCGTTTTAATGTCATCGATTTCCATTCCGTAACGACTCGTTCCAGTCAGACGGTACTTGATGCCGGCAACTTTTACGTTTGATGATTCCGTACTGACCTTTTCGAGGTCAAAACTGCCGACTACAAGGAACTTTAACTTTGTGTAATCCTGATGGATCAGAAAGTTCTCGCCGCTTTCAGGATCATCTTTATTGAAGATCGTGTCTGAGATATAGATATTGTTATAAGTATATCCCGTATTTCCCTCTGGAACGCTTGCAGGGGCTTTCATATACAGATACGCACTGATGGAATCTCCTTCATCCAGTACGGAATCTGTTCCGTCTGTCATCTTTCTGCAGTCGATCGCAACAGCTTTCACCTTAGACAGGTCCGTATCATCTGTAAGCCTTGTCCAGATAGAAGCATCTGTGAGGTCATGGTGTACCTCAATATCCAATGCAGCAATTTCACTCACATAGATCACTGGTGCGATTCCTATTTCTTTTAACTGGTTCACATCAACGCCTGTCAGTGTTCCATGCCATTCGCTCTGCTTTCCTTCTATCAGCATAGTATCCGGATCGTAGTTTTCCAGAGAATCGAACAGGATCATGTCTTTGGCCAGTGATCCGAAAGAGTTCTGGAAACGAATACGGTAGGAATAATTTCCATTGATCTGCGTCTCTGTGCTGTATGAATACTGGTCCTCATTTTCTGTTTTGACTTTCTTGGTCAGTCCGGAAGAAGCAGCAGTCAGTGCAGAAATATCGTAGTTATCTTCTGCATAAATGAACTTCTTTGCTCCGGAATCGCACGCATCAGACACATCCGGATCCAGGCCGGACATTAAGCCGGATTCTTTGATCGCTTCCGGATTCACAGAACCGTTCGATTTCTTTGCCCCGCCATTGTCCGGGAACCCTGCCGTGATCGAGTCATTGCCTGTCTCGTATGCGACCGGATTGTACACGGCCGTTCCATAGTCCTTGATGCTTTCCCAGGAGTGTGTCGTATCATAGAAGACTGCATAGTGATCTCCAGCTGTCTTGATCTTGACTTTCAGCATGGTGCGTCCGGTATCGTTATAGTTCTCCTGTACAGATACATCAAATGCACTGTCTGAGAGGAAGCCGTTGTCTCCGGTTGTAACAGATACAGAATCCTGATCAACGGCCGAACCTTTTGGAAGCAGGTCGTAAAAGACTCCACCGTTCTGAGGAAGATAATCCGTGACCCCGTCGCTGCCATACATGATCGTCTCTTTCTGTTCCACTTTCCATGTCAGGCTGTAGGATTTCTTTCTGGTATTATTGGAAACCGCTACTGCCTTCTTCGTAATAGAAGAATCCCTTTTTGCTACCCTTGCATAATCCGTGTCAGATTCATTTAACTGCAGGATCTCTTTTCCATCATACTGATAGAAATGACCCTCATTATGGTTCTTGATTCCAACTGATTTTTTATCTTTTACAAAATCCATGACTGTATTGGAATTTTTCAGGATGATCACAGGTGTTGTAAAGATTTCAGAAAAATAATGCGTATTGGATGTCGTAATCTTGTAAGCTGTCATATCAGCCTGATCTGTCATGGTAAGTTTTGAATTTGTCATAGATGCGACATAGTTACTGTCAGACGTCTTTTCCTTCGTTTTCAGGTCATAAGCTGCGAACTGTGTCCATTCATTGCTTCCCCCGAACTTTCCATAAAATGTCAGGACATCGCTGTCCGTCAACGTGACCGGAATGGATTGGAACTTCTGCTCATCTTCATCGAACTCGGCATCCTGCATATAAGTCGTGAAGTTCAATTCCCGTATCGCGAAATCCTCAGAAGTCAGATTCCCGGTCTTCTCCTCATCCTCTCCCCCGGCGTCATTATTGAGATAGACACCCTCATCGATCAGTTCATAAGTCACCGGTTTCTTTCCATAAGAGTCCGGATCCATCGGATCGTTGGTATCCGGGTCATAAGTCCATGGATACGGGTATCCGACTAACCAGGAAGCGTAGTCCAGTCCATCCAGCTCTGTCTTGGTAATTTCCGTGTTATCGTGTCCGGAAAATTCTTCCAGATCATATCTTGAATACTCCCCAGCATTCATACCAAGGCTGTCTGCCAGATGGGTGGTCCCGCTGTAAATATTACTTTCCAAAGCCCGGTATGCACCGTCTGCACGTTTGTACAGGTTAAAGTGTCCGGTCGGAATCGTAAACTCCGGCTTTGTCCAGGTCCAGACGTTTGAAGATTTCTTTTCTGTTACAGGGTCGATCCTGTCGATCGGTGTCACCGTTGCCGTGATCTTGTTCTCTGCTTTCCAATAATCATAGGCTTTATAAGTTTCCAAAGGGATGGAAGTTAATACATAGTCATATCTCTTTTCCGTTCCCCTTTGATCCTTGATCTCCCCTGATCTCTGGAAACTGCTCTGTCCGGAAAAACGGAATCCTAAGACTTCCATTCCGTCATGGTTCCCTTTTACCACGTCTTCCAGTGAGAGATCATATGGCTGTGTTGCATTCATAGTAGAATCAATACGCCAGATCAGATACTGATATTTTTCCGGATTCTTCGGCATGACCTCTGTTCCCCAGGAGCTGTCCCAGGTCTTGTATTTGGTCGGATAATTCTTATAGGTAGATTTGATCTCAGCTGTGGTATCAATCGCGGTGATGATCGGGTCTGCGCTCTTTGTATCAGTCCCCTCACTATTCCTTACCGTCATGACACAAGTAAATGGAGTCTGTTCCTTGCTGTCTACATAAGCAAATGTTGTGTCTGAGGTATTGTAGGACATTTCGATATATCCATTATCTCCGGCCGGGACTTCACGGAAGTTATAGATCACGATATTGTCTCCGTCTTCATAGTAAGCGTAATCAATATCTGTATCAATCTCTTCCCCGGTTCCTGCCTCAGCAGCTTCCACATCTGCTCTTGAAGGGATGGACATTTCATAGGTATCGGCCCAGTTCCCGTTCCGGTCCGACAGGGTATGTATTGGGACTGCCATCTGGATCGTGCCTGCCGGCGCCTCCCCAACGCCGGAGACCGAGTACCGGATCCGGTAAGAAAAAGCATGTCCCTTTTTATCATTCTGAGCAGTCCAGACATAGACCCCTTTTTCATTCTTCTTTGCCCCGCGGAATAAGGATGTAGAGAGGCTTTGGATATATACGTCGGAAGCTGCCGCACCATTCTCTGCAGGAATTGTATTGGCATTTTCTGCAGATGTCGTCTGAGCAGCCGCTTCTGCCTGATTTCCTGCCTGTTTATTTGCCTGTTCCGCTTGTTTGGCTGGTCCTTTCTGAGCCTGCGTGTCTTTTACTTTTACGAACAGATATGGGCTGAAGGAGTCTGTCTCAAATTCCAGATAAGATTCCTCTTCTGTTTTTTGGATCGCAAAGTCCAGTTTTTCCCATGTCTGATCCTTTTTATAATGGAAAAGGGCATATCCGTTAAAAGTATCGGCATCATTAAGGTCGATCCGGACTTTTGCTTTTTCCTTTAACTCTGCATCTGTTCCATCTTTATCCCTGACTGCAATCTCTGCAGCCAGTTTGATCTCTTCAATCTCTGATCTTTCTGACTGTAATACATCGGAATTCAGAGAGTTTTTATATTCTTCCAGTTTCTTTTCATCTATGATCTCAGAAATAAAAGCTGTCTGACCGGTTTCAAAGTCTTTTTCTTGTGAAATTGTGACTTTCAGATTCTGGTCTTCTTCTTTTTTATCCGGATCATCCTGATTATCATAAGACAGGGTATTTACACTTTCTGTCTTTACCGTTGCAGTGTCTGTATGGTCTGCAGCAGCCACAGTTGCGTAAGATGGAATGAAATTGCCGGACATAAGTATCACTGCCAAGGATATACCAAGGATTCGTTTTACTCTGTTTTCGACATTACTCTTCACTCTTTCTTCTCCTTTCTGCAACTGCCATTCCAATGACCAGAACAGATGCACCTGCAAGCATCAGATACACATTCGTCCGGGCCGTATCCCCCGTCTTTACCGTTTTTGTCTTTGTTGTCTTTCCCTTTTTCGGCTCCGTTGTTTTTCCCGGAGTCGGTTTCGGTTCTGTCGTATCGTATTTGACATAACTTGTCAGGGAAGATTCCATTTTAGAGCTGATCTTCAATACGAATGGGACCGGATCATAGGTGTAACCATCGATCTTCATCGTATCCCCGAGGATCAGGTAGGTGCCGTCCCGGAAGGAAGCTTTTCCTTCGCCTGCGGCATTGGTCGTGAACCGTTTTACCGGTTCAATTCCCGGATGGGAGTTCACATAAGCCTTTAATGACAGGGCATATTCCGCTTCATCTCCGGTATCTGTAACTTCCGCAAAACCATTCACGGCCGTTCCGGTCTCATCTACGACCTGGTATGCTTTGAATCCTTCATTTTCAAAAGTCACTTTCTGGTCCGTAGTCGCACATTTAAAGGTAACGTCATAACTGGATGAGGCTGCCATTACGCTGGTCGCTGGAAAAATGCTTGTGGCAGCCATGAGAAGTAAGGCGCCGATAAAATTGATACCTTTTCTGATTTTCAAGATATTTTCCCTCCTTTTTTAGAAATAAATAGTTCTTGCACTAAATGCAGAAAATCCAAGGATCACTGCAACCAGGATATAAAGAACAAATAACACTGCAATGATCAGGAGCTGTGCCTTGCAGAAGTTCTTCCGGTTTTCATTTCCTGCAGAACTAAATCCCCAGACAATGTACAGGATGATACCGACACATGGGATCATTCCCATGATCAGTGTCACGACCCACTGTCCGATTCCCAGAACTGAAGTATCGTTCCCATACTGGTTATTCTGAGGCATGTATGGCGGTACCGTCTGGGAGTGTTCCTGCTGATATCCACCAGCCTGCTGGTAATTTCCTCTATTCTGTGCCTGCTGACCGTAAGCATATCCGTTCTGTTCCATATTCGGGATATCTTCTCTTGCGTGTACTTCTTCCGGACCCGATGCTGATCCATTTCCTACCCGGTATTCCGGAAGCCCGTTATTATTATTTTCCATGTTTTTCCTCCACATTCCTTTTTTAACTTGATGATGATGGCAGATACGGCCGTAATGCTCCTGCCACATTGCTGATCGGCATTGTCTGTAACCATACATGTCCGGGTCCTGTAATGACTGTATGAAAGAACCCTTCCCCGCCAAAGAGCATATTTTTGACTCCCGGCACACTGACGATCTCCATACGGCAGCTCCCGGTCATTGCAGCCAAGTGTCCGGTATCGACCACGATCTGCTGCCCTGGCTGTAACTCATATTCCACGACATGTCCGTCGAACTCTGCAAATACGGTCCCATTTCCTGACAGTCTTTGCATAATGAATCCTTCTCCGCCGAACAGTCCTGCTCCGATCTTCTTATTAAAGAAAACAGAGAGATTTACACCTGCTTCGCCGGCAAGGAATGCGCTTTTCTGAAAGATCATTTCCTGTCCCGGACTAATGCGGAACGCTTTGATCGATCCTGGAAAGCTAGAAGCGAATGCGATCATTCCGGGACCGCCCTGGGCTGTATAGATATTCTGAAACATCTTTTCGCCTGAGAACATCCGTCCGATCGCTTTTCCGACTCCTCCATTCGTTGTTGTTTCCATTTTCATGTTCGGGGACATCCAGGACATCCCACCGCCTTCTGTGATCATTCGTTCCCCGTTCTCCAGATTACAGATCACGACCGGAAGTGTTTCACCTTTGATCTCATATCTCATAAATTTTTCCTTTCTCTGATACGTTTCCGGATCCTTTTAATATCCGGGATGATATAGATAAGCAGGACCAGTATTGCTCCCAATGCCATCACAAGCTCATATACCGCGAACCTTGCCATGAGCCATTCCCAGATACGTTCCCATATCGGCTTCTGTTCCTGTGCTTTTTTGATCTGTTTCTTATCCGGGTTTGGAATCCTTATCCCTCGGACTAATAGTCTCTGGGAGTTCAGCCCTACCGGGATACAGGTAATGAGTGTACAATAATCTTTTCCTTCTTCGATCCCAAGTTTTGAAATGTCATCCGGATACACTTGATTGATCAGATCGACCTGGTAAGTCAGGGTCTTATCGAGGACTTTGATCTGGAATGTGTCTCCTTTTTCCAGCTTGGTAAGTTCTGAGAACATTTTTAGTCCTGCCATTCCGGTATGCCCGGATAATACACAATGCGTGCTCTCTCCGCCGACCGGCAGGGATGATCCTTCATAGTGTCCGACTCCGGACTGTAGGACCGCGTCTCCTGTCCCGTGGTAGATTGGCATATTCTTGACCCCGATCTTATCGCAGGTAATATAGGCCATGACATCTGTCCCTGGAAGTTTTAATTTACTTTGGTATACTGATCTCTCTTCATCTGTCATCGCAAACCGGGAATCGCCTTGAGGCGGCAGGGTATTGTTGTAATCAATGGCATCCTGTAAAAGTGTTTCATAGTCCTGCTTGTCCATATCCTTTACGGTATCCTGATATGACCCAAACATTTGACTGGTATGCTGTGCATTCCACAGATCGGAGAAAATAGGATAACCAAGCATGCATACGCAGAGCAGTAAAAGGATATCGGACACGATCAATGTACGGATGGACTGAGTTTTCTTCTTTTTCTTTTTGTTACGCATTTCTTTTTGTCCTTGTTATATTGCTGCTGATATGGAAAAACGGGAGAGGATATCCCTCCCCCGTTTAAAGGTTCATGTCATAAAGCTTTTATGCTTCTTCTTTCTTTCTCATTCTTACGATTCCGCTTGCACCAAGTACAAGAGCAGCTCCGCCTACGAGAACGATGAGTCCTGTAGATCCTGTTGTCGGAAGCACAGTACCACCGATATTGACTACATCACCTGTCAGAGATCCGGCAGTTACACTTCCTGTCAGTGCGCTTGTTCCCATTGCCTGGTCTTTGTCTGCTACATTTGCTGCTACGAGGCCTGTAAGCTCATCACCTGTAAAGGATGAATCAACATCGAATGTAATATCCTTGATTGTATTATATCCGTTAGGTGTAGTTGTCTCGGAGAGCTTGTATGTACCTGCATCCAGTCCTTCCCACTTGAACAGGTTCTTCTTTCCGTCTTTTCCTGTAGCACCTTTGACTTCATCGCCGACCTTATTAAAGGTTCCTTTGGAATCTTTCTTGTAAAGGGTAAATCCGGCACCTTCGAGGGCTTTCTTATCCTTGTCTGTTTTGTTTACGATCAACTGGTAGCTGTATACTTTGACTTCTTTTTCCGGTGTCTCGGATGTGCTGCCTTCCTGGTCTGTATTCGGGTTGTTTGAGAATGTCAGTGTGACTGTATTCGGGTTTCCTGCAGAACCAAGGACTGTTCCATTTGCAGTTGTGTTTAATGTAGCTGTGTACTCTACTACAACCTTGGAATCTTTATTTACAAGCTTGGATCCATCTTCATTTGTCAAAGCTTTCAAGTCATCACAGCTGACTGTGAACTTGCCGTTTGCAACATCTGAGATTGTAAACTTGCTTGTAACATCTGTTCCGTCGATGGATACTTTTACGCCGTCTTTTGCACATCTTGTAAGACCTGCGCTGAGTGTATCGTTGAAAGAATATTTGTAAGTCTGGTACTCATCATAGTTTGCTGCAATTGTACCTGTTAACTGGAATGGGATCACATCTCCGATGTCGTAATCACCATGTCCCTGCCAATCGGATACTTTGCCTGTTGTATCGTTTGTCTCTTTGACTTTCTTTTCTACAGTCGGAACTGCTACTTTTCTTTCAATTGTTGTATTTCCTGCTACCTTTACGATGTAAAGTGTGTATGCATCGTAATCTCCAACAGATCCTGCTGCTTTATCTTTGATGAGGTAATAACCAGGTGCGACTGTTGCCGGTGAATCCTTTGTTACGGATTTGATCGGTGCGCTTCCAAGGTCTACATATTTCTCGATCGCTGCAAGTTTCTGGCTGTCTGTAGTGGATGTTTTTGCTGTATCCACGATATCTTTTACAGCAGCATTTACAGATGCTTCGTCTGTGTTTCCTTTGTAGTTCTGACCAGCTTTGATATTGGACAATTTATTTCCGGAATCACTTCCGTCTGCTTTCGTACCAGCTAAATCACCTTTTAAGATCTGATAAACATCATAGGAATGTGTATCGTCTGTTTTTGCTGAGATCGTGAATGTTCTTGTATCTGTGATCTCATTGTTTGCTGCAAGTACAGGTACTGCAGTCCCCATTACCATGGCTGCTGACAGCCCCATTGTTGCAAGTTTTACCACTCTTTCTTTCATATCTTCTCTTTTCCTTTCTTTTCCACTATCCGGCCGGATATCGGGACGGACTGCCGGGGGGAATCTTATTTTTTATTTCCGGCATCTGGGTTCGTTTCGGCGGTATGTCCGGCAGATGTTCCCTTCTAGATCTGCCGCCGGCGTCTGTGGTGTTTTCCCTTTCATATATAGTATGGAAAATCACGCATTTAATTGTGAACGGACGGGGATATTGCCTATCCCCATACCGTTCCTTAACGGATATTCACAGTCTTTTACTGGTCCTGTCCGTCGTTTTTATCTTTCTTTTTGTCCTTTTTAAAGACACATACACTGCCGATCACAAGGAGTGCTGCAGCACCTGCGAACAGTCCGTACATACGGAAGTTATCCCCTGTCTGTACCTTGCCCTTTGCCGGTTTTGGAGGGTTTACAAGCTTGACGGTCTGACCTTCGTCATTGATGTCCTCATGATTTGCAATTTCTTTGCCCTCAGCAGTATAAAGTTTTTCGAATACGACTACAGACTTGCCACCAAGTTTGGAAGCATCAAACGTAAAGTCCACATTGACCGTTCCGCTTTCTTTTTCTGCAGTGAATTCAGCTTCCGCTTTGACCTCATTGCCATTTATAAGGACAGCCTTTCCTGTTTCCTTATCCATCAAAGTACCAACGACTTTGTATTTTGCACCAGGAAGCAGGTTCTCATACCGGACAGCATCCGTAATCGTTACTTTACCTGCTGCAGTTGCCTGATGATCGCCATCCGCCTTATCTGTTGCAGTTGTATGGATCTCTGGGAAATAAATGCTCTGGTCCTTATCGTTGATATCAGAATGTGTTGCCACCTGTTTGCCATCAATGTAAAGGTCTTCGAATGCTACGATCGTCTGATTCTTTAATGCAGAACCATCGAATTCAAATATAACTTCTACACTTCCCTCAGATTTCTCTGCAGTGAATGTAGTTTTACCAGTCACTTCCTTGCCATCTACGAGCAATGGTTTTTCAGTTGCTTTATCATAGAGTTTTCCGCTTACAGTGTACTCTTTACCGATAATTAAATTCTTATAGTCAACAGTATCAACGATCTTGACAGTTTTGGATGCCAATGCACTCTGAGTTCCGGATCCTGCATCTTTGGCAGTTGTATGGATCTCCGGCACATATACTGTCTGGTCTTTGTCCTCAATATCAGAGTGTGTTGCGACTTTTACATCATTGTAGTAAGCATCTTCAAAGACTACAAATGTCTTTCCAGCCATTTCACTGCCGTCAAACACAAAGGTCAGTTCTACTGTTCCATTTGATTCTTCCGGAGTAAATACAGCTTCTGCAGTCACGTCCTCCTCTTTTTCAGAGAATGTATATTTTGCTGCAGGACGGATCACGACTTTGCCATCCTGAATATATCCCTCAGCCGCTTCTGTGAAGTCTCTGCTCCATGTGATCAGACTGTCGTCCAGTTCAATAGCATCTTCTGTTCCGGAAAGGACATATCCTGCGTCTGTCTTCTCGTACAGACCAGGTTTTACGGTGTCATTTCCTTCTGCGACATAAGCATAAGAACCTTTTTCAAAGTTCACGGTCTCTGCTCCGTCAGGAATGATAAAGCCTTCGCTTGTATCTGTACCGACTTTTGCTTTGACTGTTTTTCCAGTCTCCTGATCTTTCAGTACGCCCTTCATGGTATATTCTTTACCAGGGATCAAGTTTTCAAAAGATACCGTATCCTTAATGATGACTGTGGAATCAGCCATGCTGTTCTTGGTTCCGTTCTCTCCGTCAACGGCTGTTGTCTTGATCTTTGGAAGATGAACAGACTGCTCTTCATCATTGATATCTGCATGTGTTCCGACAGAAATACCTTTATAATAAACATCCTCGAATGCAACGACTGTCTTTCCTGCCAGCAGGCTGCTGTCAAAGGTGAACACAAGGTCTACGCTTCCATTTGCTTTTTCTGCTGTAAATGTTTTTTCTGCTGTGACCTGGTTTCCGCCTTTATCTAAGACGACTTTTCCAGTTTCTTTATCCATCAGGACACCCTTGACGGTATACTCTTTTCCTTTTACAAGATTCGTATATTTTACGGTATCAATGACCGTCATCTCCTTGCCGGCAAATCCGACATGGTCTTTCGAGGCATTGTCGAGGGCTGTGGTCTTGATTTCAGGGAAGTGGACAGTCTGTCCGCCATCATTGATATCGGTATGCACGGCGATGACATGGTCTTCATAAGTCATGGTCTCGAATGCGACTACGCTCTGTCCGGCCAATGCATCTGCATTGAACTTGAATGTGATATCAACGCTTCCGCTTTCCTTATCCGGGGTAAAGCTCTTCTCTGCTGTGACTTCTTTTCCATCCACTAAGAGCGGTTCGCCGGTTGCCTGGTTCATCAGTTTTCCAGTTACCGTGTATTCGCGGCCTTTGACCAGGTTCTCATATTTGACCGTATCTGTCAGACTGACTTCTTTTTCTGCCTTATTGACATTGATGCCTGTTGCATCGCTGACTGCAGTTGTTCCGATCTTTGGAATATGCACAGTCTGTCCCTCGTCCTTCAGGTCTTCATGGACTGCAACAGAAACGTTATTGTAAGTCAGGTCTTCAAATACGACTGTCGTCTTGCCTGCCAGCTTGCTTCCATCGAATGTAAAGCTTAAATCTACGGATCCGGAGGCCTGTTCTGCTACGAACGTCTTTTCAGCTGTGATCTTCTTTCCGTCGATTTCAAGAGCCTTTCCTGTCTCCTGATCCATCAAAGTTCCTTTTACGGTATAAGTCTTGCCGATGATCAGGTTTTCATAGGAAACCTGATCTGTGATCGTGATATCCTTCTCAGCGAAAGATAGATCTGTTCCGGTCTTGACATCCGCTGCTTTCGTTCCGATCTTAGGGATCTGCACGGTCTGTGACTCATCACTTAAGTCAGCATGGGATGCGTACAGTTTATCTTTGTAATAAACATTTTCAAATGCAACGACTGTCTTACCAGCCAGTTTGCTTCCATCGAATTTGAAAGTAATGTCAACCGTTCCATCCTTTGTTTCTGCCTTAAAGGAAGCGTTTGCTGTAACTTCCTGGCCGTCGGCATCCAGGACTTTCTTACCGGTCTCCTGATCCATCAGGATACCCTTTACGGTGTATTTCTTTCCAACTCTTAAATTTGTATAGCGGACAGTATCAACAATCGTGATCTCTTTATCTGCTTTACTGATATGGTCGTTTGTATCCTTATCCAGTGCTGTTGTTCCAACGCCTGGGAAGTAGATCGTCTGACCCTCGTCATTGAGATCCTTATGCTCTGCCAGTTTTTCACCGTTCAGAGTCAGTTCCTCATATACCACCAAAGTCTTTCCGTCAAATCCGGTCGCATCAAAAGCAAATTCTACTTCTGCTGTTCCCTCGGCTGTCTTTGGTTTGAACTTAGTCGTTGCTGTGACCTGGTTTCCGTTCTGGTCCAGAACAGGTTCGCCTGTCTCCTTATCTACCAGGACTCCGGATAATGTGTATTCCTTATTCTTCTTAAGTCCTGTATAAGATACTGTATCAATCAGAGTCACATCGTCACATGCCTGTGCATAATGACTGTTCGTCTCCTCATCTTTAACAGTCGTAGAGATTGTCAGATCTGGGTTATCGATCGTACCAAGGTCGATCTGGTAATTATCGCGGGATACGGTAAAGGTTCCCTTATACAATGCTTTATCCTGATTTGCATCGCATCTCTGTTCCTCGATGGTATAGGTGTCGTATGGGAATGCGCCGTATTCATCGTTGACTTTTACATTCTCACCATCTGCATTAAGGCCGAACCACAGTCCGCTGTCAGCTTTTCCGCCATTCGTATCTTTGCTATGCTTATTAAAGCTTGAGGCAGAAGAAAAATATCCATTCTCATCCGTTACGACTGTATGGGATTCTCCCGTGGTATTGGATGTGATCTTAAATGGGATTCCTGCCATTCTGGACTGTTCCTCTTCATCCATTTTGGTGAAGCTGATATCGCCGCGGATGACACGGTCAGATACGCTGTATTCATTTCCTCCGTTCAGCTTAACGATATTACCTTCTTTTGTGATCTGTGCGACATATTTCCCTTCGACCTTATCTGTAGAGCCTGCAGCTGTCAGATATGCTCCATCCATGTTATAACCATTTGGAGCTTTTGTTTCCTCTACTACAAGGGTTCCAAGAGGAAGTGTTTCATGACCACCTGAATAATAAAAGTCATCACCAGAAACTTTATATTCCTTCAATAATGCTGTATGATATCTTTTTTCTCCAGAAGAAGTTGTTTTTTCTTTTGTTTGAATCACCCAAGTCCTTTTCGCTACCCCGTTTGCTTCCGCGTCTTTATCCGCTTCACCGGACTTGATCTGTTCCTCCGTATAGTATTTACCATAATGAGTGAGTGTGAACTGGGCGCCTTCCAAAGATGCAGCACCCTGAGTACTTAAGCTGCCTGTCTCCTGGTCGATCTTGCTGATCTCGATGGCAGCCGGGTCATTCCCCGGATTATCCGCTACTTTTACCTGTACCGTGCCTCCGGAAGGGACAGTGCAGGAATATACCGTATCATCTTTTTCATAGCCCTTTGGAGCCTGTATCTCTTTGATCGTGTAATTTCCGGCAGCAAGTTTTTCTGCTTTCGCATTTCCGTTCGCATCTGTTGTAATTCGGGACACTTCAGTTCCGTTCTTATCATATACACCGTAAACAGCACCTTCGAGGGAATAACAATCGTTTCCGTTTGTGATATCCTCATTTGCTGAAGATTTGACAAGGTCAAGATCTCCTTTCGGATTTCCACTTAGCCAAACGATATCCTGTTTATCATTGATCGCTACATAAGCTGTATAATCATCCCATTTCCGTCCGTAAATCGTTGCATGGTCTTTGGCAGCCTGCTGTGCGCCAGGAATCAGATCGACTTCCACAAAGTCTATGATCGCGGCTTTATCTCCAGCGTTTAATCCCTTTGTGGAACCGGTATAAACGTAGCTGAGGATTGCATGACATACGGCATAATTCTCAGGATGGCTTCCTAAGACGAATCCGCTCGGATCCCCGGCATAAAGCATCAGGATAAATTTAATGACATCATTATTTAATACCTGAGCCTGGTACTGACCGGATGGAGTACCTTTGTTTGGCTGTACACAGAATCCCAGGTCCGTAGAGCCATCCTGGTTCACAACATCAAAATGGTGTGTTACCCAGGAACTATACTGGGTCTTGTCATGGGGATTGATCGTCACTGTGTCATTTTGATTTGTGGAAATTGTGGCTATTCCCTGTGACATGCTTTCCCAGTTTTCTGCAAGTCTGCGTCCTTTTCCGATATACTTCTGCAGATCTTTGTCGATCCCGTCAAGGTCTTTCTGTGCAGCTGTTCCATCATTTTTATATTTGATCTGTTCTTTTGAACTGCTGTCATTAGAATCTTTAACAAAAGATGCCTTGACCGTCAGGTCTGCAGCCGGCATTTCGAATGAGAATTCATCCCCTTCTGTTCCGCTGCAGATTTCTGTCCCGTCATCACTATAAAGCGATAATTTTTCTAAATCATATCCGGAATCTGGATAAGTCTTGATCGTTACTTCATCCTCTTCCTTAAATGACAGTTTTTTCAAAGCAGAATCCGCAAACTGAACCTTTCCATGTTCAGAATCCTCAATTGTCACATCATAAGTGACATCCGCATCGCCATTCGTGTCCGGTTCAGCTGCAAAGACTTTCCCGAAACCGGTAATACACGGCGACAGGCTCATCCCCAGTACCAATGCAATGGCTGATGCTTTTTGAAGTACTTTTTTTACTTTGTTCTTCATCGCGTCTTTCCTTTCTATGAATCTTTATTGATATTGCTATGGGAAACTGCAAATGAAAGTGGCGGCTTCCGTTCACTGTTTCCTATCTTTAGTATGGAAAATCGCGTGAAGATTTGTGACGGAACTGTGACAGGATGAAATACTGGATGTTGATATGGGTCACTATACTGGAATTGTTTGGGTCATTATAGTGAACTGCCATCATACGCAAGAGTTTCTTTCACAATTAACCCTTGTCATAAAAAAATACCGGGGTCAGATTGGGAAAGAATTAGGGATTTTTGTACAAAAAAAGAGGCTCCCGTTTTGGAAGTCTCTCCTTTCAAAATATGGAAATTAATGGAGCATGTTGTCATTCATCTGCTGCATCTGTTGTTGCTGATCCAATAATTGTTGTTGGAGTGCTTGATCTTGCATTTGCTGACTCATGATCTGTTGCTGAAATTGCTGTTGCTGCATCTGCCAGTTCGTATCACTTCTTTTCGTATAATCTTCAAAATGTCTCGCATGATCAGTGTGGGAAAACGATGATTTAAGTTCAATGTAATATTCCAGCCATTCCTCATCAGACATTGTTTTAACGGATTTCTTATGTTCCATTTTCGTTGCAAGTGCAGACAAGATTCTGCTAAATCCTTCTGTGATAGCATTTATAAAGATATTTGTAGAATCACTAGCATTCACCACGACCTGTCCGTGGAAATTATATTCTCTTTTTAATTCGTTCAGAGCCTCGCAGCACACACTTTCCATGGTTACAGCTATGAAGAAATAAATCGCTGAAAATACAATTCCTAAAAGTTTTGGGGAGAAAAGGGATTCCAGAATAAAATATCCACCACCAAAAACAAATATTAACAGAAATATTTTTCCAAACTGAAGCAGTGCCATGATCCATTGGCTGCTCCTTTCGAACCCAAACGATTCCTGTACAGCCCTCTTCTTCTCCTCATATCCGCCAGTGAACTACTCCAACTTATAGAAGTCGGAGCTTCTTGTTTCTTTGATCCCGGTTATTGTCACACCAAACTGGCAGTTTTCCCAAAATCTCCGCAAGCGTATGCGTTCGGCCCG
>OLNH01000932.1_pt1 | contig 19151 bp, 17 predicted proteins | sample 1643101 | NCBI WGS metagenome assembly OLNH01 (sample SAMEA3136758, study PRJEB25190) | human gut metagenome | biome: human gut; feature: human-associated habitat; material: faeces | place: Austria | collected 2013
ATATGAAAAATCAGACAAGTCAATATGGCGGTTACTTAATATTCGCTGTACTAGTATAATAGTATCCAGTTAAATCTTTCTGTTTTTTTATGTTAAAAGTTCGTAAAATGCTACATATTTTTTCACATTTATTTATAAAAATTTTATGTAATAACAGTAAAAATTTATTTGTAAAAATGTTTCAGAGATGTTATTATAACTTTGAAAATATTATGACGATACTTAAAAGTAAATTTTATGCCGTAATCTTTCGTACAAAAATAAGGAAGGTGAAATTTTGAAAACTTTTTTTAAGAAATACAGACACGGACTTGTGCTCAGTATTTACGGTATTGTTTATATTTTGGCATTCCGATATCTGGAAACCCGTCCGATCCACGGATACCATATCGTACACACGGTATTCGATGATATGATCCCGTTCTGCGAGTATTTTATCATCCCCTATCTGCTATGGTTCCCTTACATGCTCCTGGCTGTTATTTATTTTGTTTTCTTTAATAAAAACAAACATGAATATTACCAGCTGGCATTTAACCTTATGATGGGTATGACCATTTTTCTGATCGTATCTTATGTTTATCCTAACGCCCACCACCTTCGTCCTGCTGAGTTTCCAAGGAACAACCTATTTACCTCTATTGTGAAATGGCTGTACAAAACGGATACTCCTACCAATATCCTTCCAAGTATTCATGTATTTAATTCCCTTGCTGTTCATATGTCCCTGACTAACTGTGAAGCACTGAGGAACCGGAAGGGTATCCGTATCGCGTCCCTGACGCTGACTACTCTGATCATCATGTCCACTATGCTGCTGAAACAGCATTCTGTTATTGATGTATGTATGGGCGCAACACTTGCTCTATTCGGTTATCTGGTATTTTATCCGGAGAGATTTCACGCAGTTTCACGTTCAAGAGTTTCTTATGCCAGTGAAACCGGCCATAATAATAATGAAAATTAAAAAATCTGCGCAGGAGTTGTTTTTCACTCCTGTGCAGATTTTTTTTGCTCTGAATCAGTGGATAATTATGATTTGTCTCTTCACTGCCTGTCCGTAACTAAATAACCGTCCCGCAGTTTATCAGTTAAATCCATAAAATTTCTGGCTGATCTTATAAGCAGCTACAGACATCTTTCTTCCACCTCTTCCAGGCAGGTTCATCACTCTGCCAAAAAGACTGTGGCGGAGTTTTCTGTAAACCAGGCGGTTCTGTGTCTTAATATAATCCAGAAGTTCTTTCTTCTTCTGAAGTGCCTCCTCTGAACCGGCGCGGATCAGCATGATAGAAGAAATAGTTGTAATAATATCCAGGTAACTGAACATATAGTTCTTTAAATGTTTGTTCAGATTTCTGCAGTTAATGTATGCATCCACCATCAGTTTATTTACCCTGATCTGCTGATCGATACGGTGGATCATGACCTTCTCATTCACAGACTGATCATCACGTCCAATAAAGTAACGGTAGAAATTTACATCCAGATAATACAGATTCTTTACATATGGAAGGGGCTCAAAAGCAAACAGATTATCTACGTAAAAGGTATGCTTCGGAAGCTCCAGGTTACAGTCATGAAGAAGCTGTGTTCTGTAGATCATAGAATGCATCAGCAGATATTTACCCTTATGCATATGTACCTCATCCCATCCGAACATCCGTCCCTGTGGAAGGCATCTGCGGTACTGCATGACCTTTTTGTGAGATGCCCCCTGTTTCTCATAGACAAAATTGCTGATAAGAAGATCCAGTGTCTGAGGTCCTCTTGATAATTCATATAAGATCTTCAGAATCTCTATATATGCTTCTTTGTTTACCCAGTCATCACTGTCCACAACCTTGAAATACAGTCCTGTTGCATTTCTGATCCCTGCATTGACTGCTGAACCATGGCCTCCGTTCTCCTGGTGGATTGCTTTTACAATAGTCGGATATTTCGCAGCATATTCATCTGCGATCTGGGCAGTTCTGTCAGAAGATCCATCGTTTACCACAAGGATCTCCACCTCTTCTCCTCCTGCCAGCAATGATTCTATACACTTTCCCATATAATCCTGTGAATTATAACATGGAATTGCAATACTTAACAGCTTCATCTCTTTTCCTCCTTGATATAGTTCGAATACGCCCCGAAAGCCGACGGGATTGCGTACTGTTTACCTGTCTGTTCTTTATCTGCGAAAATAAGCTCTTTTTCTTCTGTCTGTTCCAGGGATGATACCCTGATCCTGTATGCCTGCATTCTCCACTCAATGTGGGAAAAAATATGCTTAGCATCAGGCAGTTTCTCAATATACAATGGAACAAGTCCCAGATTTCGGACATATTCCAGTGCTTCCTCCTGGCTAAGATTTCCGGACAGATTGGGAAGCTCATACAAACCAGCCAGAAGCCCTTTATCCGAACGCTGGCGGATGGCAGTATATTCTCCATCCTGTATCACAAATACTGTCCTGTTCTCGGTTTTCCTTGCTTTTTTCGGCGCTTTTACCGGAAGTTCATCTATTGTGCCGTGTCTGTATGCCATACATGCAAATGCAGCGGGGCACTTCTCGCATATCGCCTGTCCGTTGGGAACACAGATCACTGCTCCCAGCTCCATAAGAGCCTGATTAAAGTCTCCCGGACAATCCTGGGGCATGATCTCCTGAAGATCCCTTTCCATCTTTCGCCGGACTGACTGTCTGCTGATATCATCCCTGCTCTCTGTGATCCTGGATATTACCCGGAGTACATTTCCATCCACAGCCGGAACTGCCTTCTTATAAGCGATGGATGCAATTGCACCTGCGGTATAACTTCCTATTCCCTTTAACGATATAAGTGCCTCATATTCTTCAGGAAGTTTTCCCGCATATTCCTGCATGACTGTGCGGGCTGCTTCCTGCATATTTCTTACTCTGTTATAATATCCCAGCCCTTCCCATAACTTGAGTAGTTTTTCCTCCGGACATTCTGCCAGGGCTGCAATATCCGGCAGTTCTTTAATAAAGCGATGAAAATAGGGCTTTACTGCCTCTACTCTCGTCTGCTGAAGCATGACCTCAGAAACCCATGTATAATAGGCATTGTTTCGATCCCGCCAGGGCAGGGTCCGTTTATTCTCCCGGTACCATTTCAATAAGGGGATTACTATTTTTCCCAGTTCTTCCTGCATTTCTCTCTCCGTCTTCTTTTCACCGGTCTATCTGTTACAGTCTGATGGGAACCGGATCCTGTATTTCTATATAGTCTTCCCTGATCAGGCAGTCATATGCCAGCAGATGTACTCCTGCATTTTGGGCCTTTTGTAAAACTTCCCCGAATTGAGGATGTGTACTCCAGTTGGGTTCAAATTCCCTGATTCCCTTCATCTGGATCACGAACAGAAGATATGCCTCATAACCGTCTTCCTGACAACGGATCAGCTCTTCCACATGCTTGACGCCTCTCTGAGTAGGCGCATCCGGAAATCTGGCAATATCATTCTCTTCCAGAGTCACTCCCTTGACCTCTATGAAAGCCTTTCTGCAGGGTGATTCTACATAAATATCGAATCTGGAATTCCCATAGACTTTCTCAGTTTTCAGGGTTACCTCTTCCGGAAAAAGTCTTCCTGCACGGATCCATTCTGCTGCTGCTTTATTGGGCACCTGGGAATCCATATTGATCCATCTGCCGGATTTGTTCACGCAGATCAGATCATACTTCGTCTTTCTGGCAGGATTTACACTTTCTTCCAGGATCACCTCTGTTCCGGGAATAAGAAGTTCTTTGCATCTTCCCGTATTTTTTACATGAACCGTTTCTGTCTGCCCGTTCAGATCAACATGGGCAATAAAACGATTGGGACGATCAAGAAAAACTGCTCTCTTCGTGTTTTCATATTTCATGTCTTTTCTTCCTCGCTTGCTCTATCATACCATAAAATCATAAAAAAGACAGTTGAAATTTTTTCTTTTCTGCCATAAAATTAACAGTACAGCGTTTTTACAGAAAGGGATTTTATAATATGGACAGTATTATTTTCGATGTAGACGGAACCTTATGGGATTCCACAGAAATCGTAGCACAGGCCTGGACCTGGTATCTGCAGACCAGGGAACATATGGATATTACGCTGACTTCCCAACGGTTGATGTCTTTGTTCGGTCAGCTTCTTCCTGATATTGCCAGACAGCTTTTTCCTGATCTCAGTGAAGCAGAGCAGCTGCGCATTATTGACGGATGCTGTCAGGCAGAACATGAAGCTTTATTAAAAAAATGCGCTCCTCTCTATGAGGGGCTGGAACATACCTTGCAGGAACTTGGGAAAAAATATCCTCTTTTTATCGTCAGCAACTGCCAGGCAGGGTATATCGAAGTCTTTCTGAAAGCCACCGGTTTCGGTCACTATTTCAAGGGACATCTGTGTCCCGGAGATACCGGACTTGCCAAGGCAGCAAATATCAGAAAGATCGCAGAGACTTATGATCTGCAGTCTCCTGTTTATGTGGGGGACACTATGGGGGATTTTCAGGCATGTGAGAAAGCCAGGGTTCCATTTATATTTGCTTCCTATGGTTTCGGTCATGTAGAGAACCCATGGAAGTCTATTAAAAAGCCACTGGATCTTCTTGACCTCTGTCTCTGATTCCCTGTCACTTATCATCAGACCTGTCCTGCATCACCGGCAGATCTGATGCCGACAACTCCTTACGGATGCATGACTGCCAAAAGAAAAAGCAGCTTGAAAGGCCACAGACATTCTATTCTGGTGGATCTTCAAACTGCTTTTTTATTTCGTTATTTTTTACATTTTACTTTCAGATAATATACCAGTCCTGCAACGATCACAAGCAGAACCACTATGTAACCAATCTTGGCTGCAAGGCTTGTAGTAAACATATCTATCCCTGAAATGATACCGATCAGGATCAGTGCTACCCCACAGCCTTTCTCCATCTTCTTCTCATCGTAGAGTTTTTTGCGGACATCTGCGTTTCCGCCCTTCATAAAAATTTCCCCATGGCCTGTCAGGAGCATTACTCCCACGATCAGTGCCGCTGCTGTTAAAATCAGGTCTAAAGATCCCATAACTTCTCCTTTTCTTTCTGTATAAATTTCTGCAAAAATTTTCCTGTATAAAATTATCAGCATATGATTCCCGGCCGACAGTTTTCATGCTGATAACCATTAAGGCTGTCTGTTCTCTTTCAGACAGCCTTAAGCGCAGTTTCTCTTATTGCTTAATAGAAGCAGACGATCGGAACATTATACTGAATGATATTATAAAGCTCTGCTGCACTATCCGGCGGCATATTGATGCATCCGTGGGATCCTCCCTCCAGATAACGGTCTCCGCCGAAGTATGGCTGCCAGGAAGCATCATGAAATCCGATTCCTCCGTTAAACGGCATCCAGTAATTTACCTTTGTCTCATATTCGTATTTACCATTGGCAAGCTGCTTGCCTCTTAACACATCCGGGCTCTTCTTATAATACAGGGTATAAATTCCGGCTGGCGTCTGACGGTCTGCATACCTCATATCACCGGAAACAATGTCCGATTCAAAGATCACTGATCCATCCTGATAATAATACATATGCTGCCCTGACAGGTCTACCTCGATATAAGTGTTTCCAATATCATTGTATCCATGTGCATTGGCTGTCATGGAATAGATCGGATCTCTGGTTGTCTGTGTACCGGACTGGATCTCCTGTGTAAGCTGTGCTACCTCAGAAGCCTGATCAATCTGCCAGCCATACGCGGAACCGTAAACACTGACTGTTCTTCCGCTCGTAGTCTGGAATTCACGTTCTGTACCTACTGTATCATGAGCTGCTGCAAGCTGTGCCACATAATCTGCAATATGCTGCTGGAACGATGCATCGTCTCTGATCAGCTGGCCTTTCTCATCGAAATTCAGCCAGTCTTTAATGGTACTTCCGTCCAGAGTCACTGTCTCGTCTCCAAATGTATATGTGATGCTTGCTTTCGTAAAGTTATTACATGCATCCAGAGATGCCTGCAGATCCGGATCATCACTGGTAACTTCTGCTTTCACATATACGTCCGGATCACTATTGAAATCTACAGATGTCTCATTATCTGATACTGCTTCGGATAATGCATTATAGGCCTGGCGGAGGTCCAGTTCACTTCCTTCTGTCTCAGGAACGATCTCAAACTGGCCGTCTCCGTATGCCACATATGCATTCTCCGGCGCTACCTGATTCTCTTCCTGCGCGCAGTTAAGTGCTTTTACCTGCTCTTTAAGTTTCTGCTTATCATAAGTAGTATTCTCAGCTGCAGTGTAACTTCTGGTTTCAAAAAATCCCAGAACCCATTCATAGGGTTTCTGCTCCTTCAGAAGTTTCAGAACACTGCCGTCTGAAACATAACTGTAACCGATCTGGTCACCGCTGATGGTCTGGGAGTCCTGATTACGCGAATCCACTTCTATAGAATAATTCTCCACTGTCTTCGCGATCTCCTGCTCTGCTTCATATGCGGTTTTCCCTGAACAGTCAATTCCGTTAATAGTAGTACCTTCGAAAAATTTATCTGAATAATAATAAGATATTCCTGCGTAAGCTGAACCAGCCACAGCAAGGATCATCGCCAATGTAAGTCCTGTGATCTTCAATGCCTTGTGCTTCTTTTTCACCGGCGGTTCATAAGGGGCAAGATCTTCTTCTGCAATAGGCACATAGGCGATCCTGCTTGGTTTCGCAGATTTACGGACTGTACCTTCTGACCTTTCATTTCTCTCTTCGTTTTCGCCCATTTATATTCTCCTCTATAAAAATCGCTGTTTGTCAGCCCCTCTATTATAACATAATTCTTTTATTTTGCATCTGTTATTCATTTTTTTCTCAAAAAATTTACAAAAACCATGTGTCCTTTTCCAGACACATGGTTTTCATTCGATCAATTCTTATACACCCAGCCGTTTCTTCATGTCTTTCATCACATAAAAATACATAGCGATCAGCAGTCCTCCTGCCAGGATCCATGCTACAGGGCTTGCCATACATGCACCAAAATAGCTTTTATGTGCTGCCGCAACAGCTGCTGTCACACCTCTTCCGGTCAGTTCTGCCACACCTGCCAGCATAGGTAGCAGACCATATCCCATACCCTGGATTCCATTTCTGAGTACATTTACGAAATGAAGTGGAATAAAGAATACCGCCACACACTTCACGTAAATATCCACCATAGGAATCACTTCTGCGGCATTATCTGAGATAAACAGATACGAGAAATATTTTCCGAAAAAGAAAATGATCACACCTGTTACAATTGCATAGATCACGCCCATGATATGTGCACAGTTAAATCCGGATCTGACTCTGTCCAGCTTACGTGCTCCCACATTCTGGGCATTATAAGTCGCCATGGTAGTTCCCAGTGCCACATATGCCTGTGTAAAAATATTCTCGATCTTATTTCCCGCAGTAAAAGCTGCCACTGCATAAGAGCCCAGAATATTCAAAGCTGACTGTACCATCATAGTTCCGATCGCTGTAATGGAATACTGAAGTCCCATGGGAATTCCCACTTCGATTTCTTTCCTGGACAGCTCCCATCGGAATTTCCAGTCATCTCTGCACAGCCGAAGCTCAGGTACACATTTTATGATATATGCCAGGCATAGCAGTCCAGAAATACCCTGGGCTGTAACAGTTGCCCAGGCTGCCCCGGCCACACCCATATGAAATACAATAATAAATACCAGGTCCAGCACAATATTTAAAACAGCCGCCAGGATCAGGAAATACAGGGGCGTTTTGCTGTTTCCCAGTGCACGGAGGATACTTGCCAGAATATTGTATAACACCTGGGCAAAAATTCCTCCACAGATGATCATAATATAAGCATAAGCATCCTGAAAAATATCTTCAGGTGTATGCATAAATGTAAGCAATGACCGCATTCCCACCATGCTCACTGCTGTCATGATCACGGAGATCAGTACAGACAATATGGCAGCATTTCCCACTGACTGCCGCATTTCGTCCATTTTCCCTGCTCCGAATTTCTGTGATGTCAACACTGTAAATCCCGCAGTCAGACCCATCAGAAATCCTATGATCAGAAACATGATCGTTCCTGTGGATCCTACTGCCGCCAGCCCCTTAGTACCTACAAACTTCCCCACAATAATGGCATCTGCCATATTGTAAAACTGTTGGAATACATTTCCCATAAATACAGGGATGGTAAAATTAAGTATCATTTTCGCCGGTTTCCCGGCAGTCATGTCTGTCTGCATTCCAAAACCCTCCATTTTTCTGCAAGTTTAAACCTGCTCTGCGCAACCCATGACAGAGCTTTTTTAATGTATCAGAGCGATTATAGTTGAAAACTTTTTCCATTTCAAGATGTGTTTTCCAATTCCTGTATTTTCTACATAATCACAAAAAGACCCCCGGCAAACCGGAGGTCTTTTTCGTTATAATCACGAAGAATCCATTCAGTGCTTCGCTGATTATTTCATTTTTTATTTCATCTATTATTTCTCTACAAGAAGAGATTTACCTGTCATATCTGCAGGCTGTTCCATTCCCATAAGCTGGATGAGTGTAGGAACGATGTCTGCAAGGCATCCGTTCTCACGCAGTGTGTATTTCGGGTCTGCATTTACAAGGATAAATGGTACAGGGTTTGTTGTATGTGCAGTCCACGGAGCACCTGTCGCATAGTCGATAAGCTGTTCTGCATTACCGTGGTCAGCGCAGATGAACATCTGTCCGTCAACTTCTTTCAGAGCTTCTACTGCTTTGCCTACGCATTCGTCTACAGTCTCTACTGCTTTTACTGCAGCTTCCTGTACGCCTGTATGGCCAACCATATCCGGGTTAGCGAAGTTGATCACGATCACATCGTATTTGTCAGATTTGATCGCATCTACCAGTTTCTCGCAAACCTGTGGTGCGCTCATCTCCGGCTGAAGGTCATAAGTTGCAACCTTCGGAGATTTTACAAGGATTCTGTCCTCGCCTTTGTTCGGCTCTTCTACACCACCATTGAAGAAGAATGTAACGTGTGCGTATTTCTCTGTCTCAGCGATACGTGCCTGAGTCATGTTGTGAGCTGCAAGGTATTCGCCAAATGTGTTCTGAAGCTGAACTTTGTGGAATGCAACCAGTTTGTTCTGGATGGTATCATCATATTCTGTGAAGCAAACGAATGTAACGTGTGGTCTTGCTTTTCTCTCAAATCCCTGGAAATCATCATCGCAGAATGCTCTTGTGATCTCACGTGCACGGTCAGGACGGAAGTTGAAGAATACAACAGAGTCATTGTCAGATACAACACCTGTCGGCTGTCCGTCTTTCTCGATTACTGTAGGAAGTACGAATTCATCTGTCTTGTCATTGTCATAGGAAGCCTGAACTGCTGCAGCAGCGTCTGTTCCTTTTACGCCTTCTCCGGATGTAAGAGCATTGTATGCAAGCTCTACACGATCCCAGCGGTTGTCACGGTCCATTGCATAGTAACGTCCGGAAACTGTAGCAACTTCACCTACACCGATCTTCTTCATCTCTGCTTCGAGAGCTTCTACGAATTCTTTTCCTGATGCAGGAGGTGTGTCACGTCCATCGAGGAAGCAGTGTACGTAAACTTTCTCAACGCCCTCTCTCTTGGCCATCTCGAGTAATCCATAGAGATGTGTGTTGTGGCTGTGTACACCGCCATCAGAGAGAAGTCCCATAAAGTGTACTGCAGAGTTGTTCTCTTTTGCATTTTTCATTGCTGCAAGAAGAGCTTCATTCTTGAAGAAATCTCCGTCCTGGATCTCTTTTGTGATTCTGGTAAGTTCCTGGTATACGATACGACCTGCGCCCATGTTCATATGACCTACTTCGGAGTTACCCATCTGTCCGTCCGGAAGACCTACTGCCAGTCCGCTTGCGTTTCCTTTTACAAATGGATATTCTGCCATCAGCTTGTCCATAACCGGTGTTTTAGCCAGATATACAGCGTTTCCTTCCTTTTTGTCATTCAGACCATATCCATCAAGAATCATTAATACGGTTGGTTTTTTGCTCATAATGTTCTCCTTTTATATGTGTTTCATTAATAACTGATTTGCCTCTTTATTATAGTAACAAAATTTCAGGATTTTTCAATTCTTTTTTTGCTTATATCTTTTATTATTCCTGATTTATTTGCCATATACACGGATAATCGTAGAAATCTTTCTTACGGAATCTCTGTTTCTCAGTTCTTCGATGGCAGTTCTGAAATCGCCTTCTCTTACGCTCTCAGTGATCACAACTACCTCTGCACATCCTTCTACTTTGGTATCTTTCTGGATGATCTGAGCTACGCTGACCTGATATTTTGCAAAAATAGCGGTCATTTCAGCAAGTACACCGCAGCGGTCCTCTACTTTGAGACGGATGAAATAACGGTTATGTGTGTCCTCCATCTTCTTAACCGGAATTTCCTTATAACAAGTGCATCCGATTCTTCCGCAGCATCCAATCAGGATATTTCTTACGATATCAAATACATCACCTACTACTGCGCTTGCTGTTGGAAGTTCTCCTGCTCCTCTTCCGAAGAACATAGCGTCCTCTACTGCATCTCCGTGGACAAATACTGCGTTGTAGGAATCATTTACAGTTGCAAGTGGATGAGAACTCGGGATCAGCATCGGGCAGACATATGCCTCGATTCCGTCTGCTTCGTTTCTGGCAACACCGAGAAGCTTGATATCGCGTCCCATCTCTTTTGCATAGTTGATATCCTTTGATGTGATCTTTGCGATTCCCTCTGTATATACGTCATTGAATACTACGCGGGAATTAAAAGCTACAGATGCAAGGATCGCAACTTTACGGCCTGCATCGAGACCTTCGATATCTGCTGTCGGGTCTGCCTCTGCATAGCCAAGTTCTGTGGCAAGTGCCAGGGCATCCTTAAATTCCATACCTTCCTGAGTCATCTTGGTCAGAATAAAGTTTGTGGTTCCGTTTACGATACCCATTACTTCTGTCATATGGTTTCCGGCAAGACACTGCTTCAGCGGTCTGATGATCGGAATTCCACCTGCTACTGCTGCCTCAAACAGAAAATCTACTTTATTCTCATGTGCCGCTTCCAGGAGTTCGTGTCCATGTACTGCAATCAGGTCTTTATTTGCAGATACTACATGCTTGCCTGCTTTTAATGCAGAAAGGATATACTCCCTGGCAGGATTAATACCTCCGATCAGCTCTATCACGATCTCAATCTCCGGATCATTTACGATCTCATCCCACTGGCTGGTGAGAATGGATGCATCCTCCAGTTTCGCTGCTGCTTTCTCGATATTTCTGACAAGGATCTTCTTGATCTCAACTTTACAGCCGATCTTGGCTGTCATTTCTTCTTCCTGATTCTTCAGTACTTTATATACACCTGTTCCTACTGTTCCAAATCCTAACAGTGCGGCTTTGATGACTTTTTCACTCATTTTGCAGGATTCCCCTTTCTTGTTCGTTGGTTTTTATACTAGGGCAGAATCGCCTATTTGTCAAGTTCGTCTATGTTTTTCAGCAAAGTATCTATCATATTTTCAAACTCTGAATTCTTTCTGCGAAGCCATTTTACATACCATATAGTTCCCATAACAGCCGTCCATACTGAAACACAGAATATCCCTGTTATTACCATATAAAACAGATGCCCTCTTCCCTGCCGCGGCGCACCACATACAAAACAGTAATACATTACCGCACATATCAATGCTGTTCCTGCACCTGTCATTACCTTTCTAATCGTCTTCATCTTATCACTTTCCTTCTCATAGTGTCGTTATAAAGACACTGTTATAAGAATCATTTTACCTTGATAATAGAAACGAAGCAAGAACAAAATGGACGGTTATAACAAATGATAAGTTACTCAAAATTATGGAAGACAATGAAAAAACGTGGAATTTCCCAGTATGACCTGTATACCTACTATGGGATCAGTAATTCTTTTCTGGATAAACTCCGCCATAATAAAAATGTAGAAATCCGCAGTCTTGATATTTTATGTTCAATTCTTGACTGCGATTTCGGAGATATTGTAGAACATATCCCGGACAGCTCTGTATCTCAGGAAAAATAATCTGTTTTGTGTTATAATTGTTTTGTATCTTTCGGTAGAACAATCTGCACTATTTTTTAATGTTTCTTCTGCATTTCTTCTTTCATAAATCCTACACTTGACTTCTTCTAAATTTCCTTCAAAATGCACTCATTTATAAATCTAACCTATAAATTTATTTATAAAAACAAAGGATTTTTTTCTGCATTTATGTTATACTTTTTAAGGATTATGCAACATGCTAACCATAATTAAACCAACCCGTAAAAAATATTCACTTGAAAGGATTGTAACCTATATGAAATATGATGTAGTAATCATTGGCGCCGGACCTGGCGGCATTTTTTCTGCTTATGAGCTGATGGAACAGAACAAGGATCTTAAGATTGCTGTTTTTGAATCAGGTAATCCCCTGAATAAAAGGCACTGCCCAATCGATGGAAATAAAGTAAAAACCTGTATTAAATGCAAAACCTGTGCTATTATGAGTGGTTTCGGTGGTGCCGGTGCTTTCTCTGACGGTAAATACAACATCACCAATGACTTTGGCGGAACTCTTTATGAGCACATCGGTAAGAAAGAAGCTCTGGATCTGATGCGTTATGTAGATGACATTAACGTTGCCTACGGCGGTCAGGATACAAAAATGTATTCTACTGCAGGAACAAAATTTAAGAAGCTCTGTATGCAGAATAAATTAAAACTTCTGGATGCTTCTGTGCGTCATCTGGGAACAGATATCAATTATGTAGTTCTGGAGAATCTTTATGCCAAATTAAAGGAGCATGTGGATTTCTTCTTTAATACTCCGGTAGAACATCTGGAGCTCCTGGATGACGGTTATCGTATCATCACAAAAGACGGTACAACAGATTGCAGCAAATGTATTGTTTCTGTTGGCCGAAGCGGAAGCAAATGGATGGAAGAAGTCTGTAAGGAGCTGGATATCCCAACCAAATCTAACCGCGTAGACCTTGGTGTACGTGTAGAACTCCCGGCCGTTATCTTCTCCCATCTGACTGATGAGCTTTATGAAAGCAAGATTGTTTACAGAACAGAAAAATTCGAAGATAATGTAAGAACTTTCTGTATGAATCCTTACGGTATTGTCGTAAACGAAAATACAAACGGTATTGTCACAGCTAACGGACACAGCTATGAAGATCCGTCCAAGCAGACCGAGAATACAAACTTTGCACTTCTGGTTGCAAAGCATTTCTCAGAGCCTTTTAAGGACAGTAATGGATACGGCGAAAGTATCGCACGCCTTTCCAATATGCTTGGCGGTGGCGTTATTGTTCAGCGTTTCGGAGATCTGGTACGTGGAAGAAGAAGTACCGTCGCACGTATCGAAGAGGGTATGGTACGCCCGACACTGGCAGCTACTCCTGGTGACCTGAGCCTTGTTCTGCCGAAGCGTATCCTTGACGGAATCATCGAGATGATTTATGCTCTGGATAAAATTGCTCCTGGTACAGCAAACGACGATACCCTTCTCTATGGTGTGGAAGTTAAGTTCTATAATATGGAAGTTGAGATTAATGAAAATCTGGAGAGCAGATATAAAGGGCTGTATATCATCGGTGACGGAAGTGGTGTCACTCATTCCCTGTCACATGCTTCTGCAAGTGGTGTTTATGTAGCACGTCAGATTGTTGAGAATATGTAATTTATCAGACAGCTATAGTTTCTTTACCACCTGATAAATCCGGTCAAGCGGATAAAATCATCTGCTTCGTTACTTGCTCATAATCGAATAAAACTGATCTGCTCCGCAGTTTCAGTTAAAAAATGGAGACTGTAGCTCATTCGAACCTACAGTCCCCATTTTTATATTCTCATTAATTTATATTCTGGTTAATTTAAAAGAATCAGCCCAAACATCTAAGATCATGCTCTATGATATGCCATCCATTTATCTAATCCTACACGTTCAAAAGAACCACAATATTGAAACCCGCATTTCTCCAGAAGTCTCTGCATTGGAATATTATCTGCATAGGTGTCCATTCGGATATTCGGTATCTGCGAATATGCCCAGTCCAGGCAGTAAGAGGCGGCGCCTTTCACAATTCCTGTTGATGCAACCCTGTGAACTACCGCATAAGGTTCTTCGTTCAGCCATTTTCCATTAATCCATCTGTAGTCGTCATCTTCTTCCACTGCATAGTAGAATACACAGGCAATCTGTTCCTTTTCTATGCACAGATACATGCGGTCGAAATCCTGCTCTATCAGTTCTCTTGACGGATATTCGTCTCCCCACTGTTCTGCATTGCCGTTTGTACGCATAAATTCTCTTGCTTTTTCATAAATCTGCATGATCTGATCCAGATCCTGCACAGATGCTTTTCTTATTTCCATATATATTGACCCTCGTATTATATAATAGTAGTCTCATTTTATGTTTCTAATTTATTGTCTCTGCAATTATACGCATAAGTTTTTCGATTTCAATCGGTTTGGCAGCATACCCGTTCATTCCTGCTTCAAAAGCAGCTCTGCGGTCTTCCTCGAATGCATTTGCAGTCATAGCAATGATTGGAATCTTCGACCGACTGTCAGGCAATTTACGGATCATTTTCGCAGCCTGATAACCATTCATAACAGGCATCTGAATATCCATAATGATCAGATCATAATATCCTGCATCTGCTGTTCTCAGCATATAAAGTGCGATTTCTCCATTCTCTGCGATTTCCACCTGAATTCCTGCATCAGAAAGAATCGTCAAAGTTATCTCCGCATTAAGGGCATTGTCTTCAACCAGAAGGATTCTTTTGCCCTTTAATGATATCTCCGGCTTCTGCTGTTCATTCGGTTTACTGTTCTCTGCCAAAGCCAGCTTTAACGGGATTTCAACTGTAAAGCAGCTGCCTTTTCCCTGAGTACTCTCTACTGTGACCGTTCCATTCATCAACTCCACAAATGATTTCACGATTCTCAGACCCAGCCCAGTTCCCATAATGCCGCTTTCCGAAGTATTTCTTTCCCTGGAAAATGCTTCAAACAGATGTGGAATATATTCTTTGTTGATCCCAATACCAGAATCTGCCACCGCGATCCTTAATAACATATGATTCGGCTCTGCTGCAGAAAGCTCTTCTATATTTACATCTACGCTTCCATATGTCGGTGTATATTTTACTGCATTACTCATAAGATTCATCAGAATCTCTCTCAATTTCATTGTATCGCACAGCACATTCTGATGAGTTATATCAATATGACGGGTAACTTTCAGACACTTACGAGTGATTTCATTTTCCAGCAAAACATCCAGTGTTCCATTTAGTTTCCTGATATCCCATACAGTTTCATGCAGCGTTTCCTTCCCACTCTCAATTCTTGACACTTCCAGAATATTTCCGATCAGTGCCAGCAGAAAACAGCTGGAGTCTTTTAATTTGTTTAAATATTCTTTTGTTTTCTCTTTTTCTCCCCAATGACTCTCCATCAGATTCGCATACCCAATAATCGCATTCATCGGAGTCCTGAGATCGTGCGACATGGCAAACAAAAAATCTGTTTTGGCTTTGCTTCCTTCCTGTGCCTGCTGCAAGGCTTTTCGAAGCATCATCATATCAGAAACATCCAGAAATGTAGTTACTGCAACTCTTTCTCCACTTGGCAGATAAATAGACTTTGTTTTTGCCATGGCATGGCATTCTTTCTCACTGTCTTTATTAATGATGCATTCATAGTCAACTACAACATCTTCATCGCGCAAACGCTTTAATTTTTCAATAGTTTCCTTTTCCGGATAGTATACTTTCTTAAGGATTGTGCCCAGATTCTTCTGCGCTTCCCTGATGTCTTTTACATTATACATTCTCAGTGCTTCTTTGTTCATATGTATAACTCTATGACTTGGAAGTGTATATGTCAGCAGTCCACAACTCTGTACATCCAGAAGATCTCTGTAATAATTCTCCTGGATAACCTGTTCTCTTCTGAGATTCATATTCTGTTCTGCCAGACGGCGTTCTGCAAATTTATCACGTTCCAGACGCATGATATCCGAAATATCCTGATGCGTACCGATTATGCTGGCACAGTCTGTCACCGACATATCTCTGCATCCGCCACAGCGAACCAGCATTTCACCTGAAACAGGATGAATATAACGATATACAATCTCTATTCGCGTTTCTGTCAGTTTACTCATATATTCCCGAAACAGTTCTCTGTCATCCGGATGGATCCGTTCTAAAAAAAATGCCTGACGTTCTTCCGGTGTTACAGGTTCTGTGATCCCCAGAAGTTCATCCATCATAGAATCTGCATAGAACCGCCCTACTTCATTATCGCAAAATTCCACTCTCCAAAGTCCGATTCTTGATGTGTGAAGAATCTTTTTTTCATCCACATGCTGTTCACCCATGGCAATAGACTCCCTCCACTGTTATTCTATTTAATCAAACTAATACTCTCTTTCGATTTGATGCATGATTCTGTTAAAACTTCGCAGATACCTTGTCTCCTCTTCTCTTTGTCAGAAGACAGACAGTTTCACAGTGGTCTGTAAAACTGAACATATCAACCGGCTGTATTTTTCTTACTTCATATCCGTGTTTCGTAAGATACTCCAGGTCTCTTGCGAGAGTTTCAGGGCCACAAGATACATATACAATCCTAGATGGTCCCAGCTTAATCATAGATGACATAAATTTCTTATCACTGCCTGTACGCGGCGGATCCATAAACACTACATCCGCAGTCTCACCGTTCTCTGCCATTGCTTCCATGAACTCCCCGGCATCACCCTGATAGAAATGTGCATTTGTAATCTTATTCTCTCTTGCATTAATTTTTGCATCATGCACAGCATCGGGATTTAATTCCACACCTATGACATTCTTTGCTCTCTTTGCAGCAACCAATCCGATCGTTCCGATTCCACAATAAGCATCAATTACTGTTTCTTTTCTGCCAAGACCTGCATACTCAATCGCCGTCTTATACAGGATTTCCGTCTGTACAGGATTTACCTGATAGAATGACTGTGGAGAAATTCGGAAAGAACATCCACAGAGTGTATCGCGGATAAATCCTTTTCCGTAAATTACAATATCTCGTTCTCCCAGCACCATACTGGTCTTCTTGTCATTGACATTCAATACCACTGTGGTGATCTGTGGATATTTTTTTCGTAAGGCTTTTACGAAATTATTCTTTGATGGAAATACCGGAGATGCTACAACAAGGACTACCATAATCTCATCTGTAGAAAACCCTCTTCTTACCAAAACATGACGAAGGAGGCCATAACCTGTGTCTTCATCATATGTTTTTATTTTAAAAGATTTCAACATATCACGAATTGTACGAATAATTTCCTGACTGATCCTGTCTTCGATCATACATTCTTCTACAGGAACTACTTTATGTGTTTTTGCCTCATAAGTTCCACAGATGATGTTGCCTTTTCTATCTCTGTCAAATACTGCATGAACTTTGTTTCTATAATAAAATGGATCATCCATTCCAATAATTGGCTTTACATTTCCAAACTTCTTAAGAAGTTTGCTCATTTTCTTCTGCTTAGCAGCCAGCTGTTCTTTGTAAGGAACGCCTTGATACTGACAGCTTCCACATTTTTTTGATACGCTACATTTTTTTATTTTTTCTTCCATGAAAAATTAACCTGCTTTCTGTCTGCATACTTTCTATAATTATAACAGCGAAAACAGGTTCCTGCAATCAAATAGCATCTATTCTGTTTCTCAATTTTAACATTTTTCGATCCAAAGATGCAATTTCTTCAGAATATCCCTTTAGTTCTTTTCCTATTTTATCAGCACCTTTTACATTCTTTTTGTAAAGGAGCTGATATTCGAGAACAGACCAGAAGTCCATAGCTGTTGTTCGAATCTGGATTTCCACTGTTTTTGTTTCCATTTTATTATCAATACAGACAGGAACTCCCATGATCAGATGCAGACTCATATATCCGCTTTTCTTTGGTTTTGCAATATAATCTTTTTCTTTGATAAGCGTAAGATCTTTCTGTTCCTTCAACATTTTCGCAATTTCATATACATCATCTACAAAAAGACAAACTATCCTGATTCCGATTAAATCATTCAATTTGGTTTTGGCAAGTGTAAATTCTGGTTTCAGGTTCTTGCGTTTCATCTTGGCATAGATACTTTCCGGTGTCTTTATCCTCTGCGAAACATTCTGGATTACTTCTCTGTTATATTTGCTTTCCAACTGTTCGCCAATTATTTTGACTTTTACAGCCAGGACTCCCATCACATACTGACAGTGAAGATAATATTGGTCTTTATTCATTTCATTTCTTATTTTCTCTATTTCTTTTTTTATATTCCTCTCCCCATTTCTGCAATTGCTGTTATCAGGCAGATAAGTCATTACGATTCATTGTCTGTGTATAATCGAATAGTTATTATATTATCATGTTTATATATTTTTCACTATCATTTTTCTGTAAAACAATTGTTAATTTCTACAGAATTTTCCCAGAAGAAATCTATGTTATGTCGGATTTTAGATTATTTTGTCGAAATGTTCTAAGCAGATTTATGGTTAATCCTGTAGACGAATGTAGAAAAATGTGGTATAGTTTATACATACTAAAGAGATGAAAACAAGATACAAAAGAGTTATCCAGATTACTAATGAATAAACTCACAAAGTACTCAACTTGCAAAAGTTAAAATACAAAAGATAAATATTTAAAATACAAATGTTCAAATTATAAACCACTAAAGAGAATCGTCTAAAATTGTAATGATTCATCTCCTAATCACTAAAGATTTCTATCTGAAATACAAAAGATATACACATTGTGAAAATATTATACAAAAGCTAAAAAGACAGTTTCCTAAACGAGACTGTCTTTTATTTATGTAAAAATCAGAGTTTCTGTCTTTTTATCACCAGAGAATACGTAAGACTTTCTACCTATTCCAGCAGTAGATAATAATACACGCCCTGGCAGTCGAAACTGTCAGGGCGTGTTCTGTCTGGGCACAAAGATTATCTATTTATAATCAGTTTTGAATTTATAATTCTTATTTGTAGTTTACGATCTTTCCGAAATCAGCTTTCAGAGAAGCGCCACC
>OLNH01000933.1_pt1 | contig 19149 bp, 21 predicted proteins | sample 1643101 | NCBI WGS metagenome assembly OLNH01 (sample SAMEA3136758, study PRJEB25190) | human gut metagenome | biome: human gut; feature: human-associated habitat; material: faeces | place: Austria | collected 2013
TTCCCATATCGTAAACGAGGTAAAAGATGTGTGTTCCTATGTTAGTGACAACACATGTGGAGACGGTTGTCTTGCTTTCCAAGGGCGAGGTCGACTCGAAAAAGATTCGGGTTGAGTTCTCTTTAGAAGATATGGATATGTCGGAGTTCCAAGATGGAGCTACCTATCCGCAGATCAAGGAGTATGTGTTGGAGCATACCGGATTAAAGGTGTCCAACCTCTATATCTCACAGATTAAGCGGAAATGTGGGATTGAGGTAGGAAAAAACTATAACCTGCCAAAATCCGAGGATTCCAGACAGCCCCAGTGTCCGCCGGAAAAAGAGAAAGCAATCCGAGAAGCGTTCAAATATTTTGGGATGATCTAACATCCCGCAGAATGGAGGTTTCTTATGGATAGATTGATTTCTTGTGAGTTCAACATGGATAACGCCTGTGTGGAGCTGAAATTTCTTGATGGCAGCATGATTGCGATTGATACCATCGCCATTGAGAACGAGGTTGCCGACAATATGTATCAGCGGTCGGAGTTGGATTATCTGATCAACAATGACCCGGTAGCATACGCTGATCTGATACTGAATGGCGATCCCGAAACCTATCTGAAAACTGTAACGGAATATAATGTGTTAGATTGTTGAGCATATTTCCGCTTGTTGGATTGTCAATCCCATGGTTGTGACGTTTTATTGCCTGATCGCCGTGCACGACCATTGTGGGATAATGCATCCACAGCGGCTGATCTCCACATCAATCCCCATTAAGTGTGGGTTTCACTAATCTGCTCCATTGAAAGGAGTAAAATGTGGAAACACTGACGGAGATAAGTTAGGAAGAAAAAAGGAGGATACAAGTATGATGCTCTGCATTGCATCTGCTCCATGCAAGGCCGAATAAGGCGGGCAGCATGGAGTGATTGACGCCTTCGGCTTTGCTTTTTAGAGTGTAGATTAAATTATAAACGAAAAGGAGCAAAGTCAAAATGAAAAATTACATCAAAGATTTTAAAGAAATGCGCAGATATCTGCTGCTTTGGTTTACACAATTGATCTCTGGTCTGGGAAGCACTATGACTGGTTACGCCCTCGTAATCTGGTCATATACTCAGTCAGGATCAGCATTGTGGACGGCGCTACTGATGGTCTGTTCTTATGCGCCATATGTTATCTGCAGCATCTTTGCCGGTGCACTGAGTGATCGTTGGGACAAGAAGAAAACTATATTGGCTTGTGATTCTCTGGCGGCACTCAATACACTTGTAGTGTTGCTTTTGCTAAAGACCGAGAATCTTCAAATCTGGCATCTGTATATCGTCAATGCCATCTCCGGGCTGATGAACACTGTGCAGCAACCGGCTTCTGAAGTGGCTACTACAGCACTTCTGCCCCGAAAGTTTTATCAGAAAGTTGGAGGACTACGGTATCTTTCCAGTTCTCTGAATTCTATTCTGACTCCTATCATTACCACGGCAGTTATGGGGCTTTGGGGAATCGATACGGTCATTGCCATTGACCTTGTGAGTTTTCTGATTGCTTTTACTGTATTGATGTTCTTCATCCCTATTCCGAAGATCGGGTCTGAAAAGTCAAAAGAAAGTGTTCTCAAAAGTGCGGCAGAGGGTATCCGATGGCTGAAGCGCAACCCCGGCATTTTCCATCTGATGCTGTTCCTTGCTGCCATCAATCTGGTAGCAAGTATGTATAATGCGGCATTCCCGGCAATGATGCTGTCCAAAGCCTCGGAAACAGTGATGGGTACGGTCAATTCTGTCATTGGAATTACCATGTTGATTGGCAGCATTTTGGCATCCTTTATGAGGACGCCTAAGAGCCGGGTGAAAGCTATCTGGTGCTGTCTGATGCTTTCTATGTGTACGGAGAATTTCTTCCTGGCATTTGGAAACAGTGTCTGGATCTGGTGTTTTGGTGCAGCCTTAGGTTGGATTGCCATACCCTGGATGAATGCCAACTTAGATGCCATCAACCGGCTGAACATCCCTGTAGATATTCAAGGTCGTGTATTTTCTGCTCGGAATTCTTTCCAATTCTTCACGATCCCTCTGGGATACTTTCTGGGAGGGTTACTGGTAGATCGGGTATTTGAGCCAATCATGGCAGTTCAGGGGAAAGGAAGCATCCTTGTAAATCTGTTCGGATCCGGGAAAGGAAGCGGCGCAGCGTTCCTGTTTGCAGTTCTGTGGCTTGCGGGAATCGGTGTGTGCATGATTTTCCGGGTGGATAAACATATCTGGGGATTGGAATCAGATGCTGATTTTTAACCAACCTCAAAATGGCAAATAACATAGAGAAAACCTTTCTTAAAATCAGTAAATAGTGATTCTGGCTCACAAAGAAACCGTTGCAATTTTCACCTCACAAAGGGTGAAGTTGCAGCGGTTTTTGCTTTTTATGGGGATTTTACGGCTCAAAGACTACCATCGTTTCCTTTGGCAACTTCTCATTCTCACAATTCAAAAGATACGCTATCGCTTTATTTGCAAACTGGTTCGTTTTCAGTGTATCCCAATCGGCAAGACGGATGATCTCCGATGTGTCGTTCTCAAAATCAAATGAAATCTCGCCCCATTCGCCGTCGCAGTCTGCCTGGTATTCGTAGATTGCGGCGGCTATTTTCTTTTTGCGCTTGGTCTTGGATTTCTGTTTCAGCCGGACAGCATGGAGCGCACCTTCGGCAACCAGCAGTTCCGTCAGCTTGTCCACCGCTCTGCGGTAGGCTCGCTCCGCACCGCTGGCAGTGCTGCCCTCAAACATAATCGCCAGTTCTTCAAAAGTGGGGCGGTTCTTCCATGAGCCAACTCGCCCGCAGGTCATACAGATTGCTAACCGTTTTTCAAGCAAGGTCTGCTCCCGGTAATTCAGCTTCTCAAATGCTCGCTGCACCTTTTCTGCCTGTATGCCATTCCAGAGGATGTCGGCATAGTTCCAAGTATCATCAAGGGCAACACCTTCGCCTGTTTCCTCGCCGTCCTCGTCTGTTACATAGAAAGGCTGCTGATTGCGGATGCCACGGACAACTTTCAAATATTCTTCTGCAAGAACAAGATCGCAGTTGTATTTTTGGGCAAACTCGCTGACTGCATCCTTGGTATTGTGGTACAGCCATGCCATTGACCGCACCATTTTGTAATTGGTCAGAGAGGATACCGACCATTTTTCTTCGCCCATGCGGAAACGGAGCATAGCATCCCGTATGAACGGAAAAATGTATGTAGCATACTCCGCACCCTTGGCAGGATCATAGTCCATCAGCTTCTGGAGCATTTGCTCCCGGCAGGAGAGCTTTATATCTATAAAACGGTCTGTATCGTACAGATCGCCGCCATCCACACCTAAAAAGCCTTTGATGCGCTTATTGAGCTGTGGCTCATAATGGTGGAGGAAGAACGAGAAATATATCAAATTCTTTTCCCGCAAGGCAGACAGGATATATTCATTCAGACTATCCACCGCTGGCGGTTCCGGTTCCAGTTGGAAGATGCGCTCTGCAACATAGGGAATGATACCATCGCCGTGCGGATTGACAGCGTATTTTGGTATGTATTCGGTCATATTCCATGTAAAATCACTTAGCATAGCGCACCTCCTTTCAATGTATCAATTTTGACGTTATTTGTGCAAATGGCAGACCATTATATATTCTTCTTCATTTTCTGAAACAACATTGAATCCGACATTTCTATATAGTTGGACGGCATAATTTTCTTTTTGCACAGACAATGAAGCCTTTTTATATCCTCTTTCTTTCAGCTCACACAGCATTCTTTTCATCAACGCAGTACCTATTCCATGCCCCCTATATTCTTTATACAAAGAAATTGCAAAGGAAGGAACACCATCTTCAATATGTCCGTAGTCATTCATATCTCTAACCCAAACAGCCCCAACTACAGAGCTATCTACTTCTGCCAGAAAACAAATATCATCTTTCTGTTTGCCGAAATCAGCAACATACACTTGAAGTTCAGGTGCATTTATAATGCTTTTTTCTGGTGGTTGCACTCCTTCCGGTATAAAAATAGCTTCAAAAAGGAACTCATTTAACAATGAATATTCATTTTCTTTGATTTCACGAATTATGTAATTCATATACTTTTCCCTCACAGATTGATTCTATAGTTGACAAGTTTCGCTTCTTTCTTCAAGGATGTCTGTCCCATTTCCTTTTCATAATCGCCCTTGGCATAAGCAACATTGCTCAATGCCCGGAGCATCTTATCTTTTGCCAGCTTTTTCATAACCTCCGCAAGATCTTCATCCAGAGTGCCACGCTTGATATAGCGGTTTATGGTGTTCAGACGCTTCTCATATATCTGCTTCACTGGATGATCGTCTGCAAGCTCCCGCTGTTCTCTGCCTTTCAGATTGCCGATCTGCCGGCAGGTACGGTGCAGCTTGTCCCCCGGTGCATAGCCGCCGCAGTATTTGGTGTGTCTTGCGTTGGTGGTCAGAAACCATTTGCCGCAGATTTTACATTTCTTCGGTGCATGACCGACACACAAGCCCTCAAAAAGATCAGAACGGAACATTCCCACAAAGGATACATAATGCATTTGCTTGACCAGCTTTGCAACTTTTTCGCCGGGACGGATGACCGAAACATACTGAACAGAATTATTCAATGTAGACATCCAGGCATTGCCCTCCGTGATAGAGAACTCCGGCGGGAAATAGCTGCCGAACATTTTAGCGAATCCCTCTGCGGTGCGGTCAGCTTCGTTACCATCTGATTTTTCCGCAAAATCAAGCATTGCGGCTTGGTATTCTCCGAGAGAGTATGCCAGATGCCCGAATACAGCAGTATAGCGTTGGAGAATCATTGCATCCGCATAGTTCGGAACTTCTTCAAACTGCAAGGAGTTGCTTGCGGCTTTTATGGCAAACTCCACATATTTCAGAGCATTGTCCGCAGTAAAGACTTTTTTAATCCGTTCTCTGTGCTTTGGAATATTCATATAGGAAAACGGCGGGGTTTTACTGAGAGTATCCACCATTGTCAGCGCAGCTTCTCTTGCCATAGGAAAGAGTGCAGAAGCGTCCTGTCCGGCGTTCAACATACCAAGCAGCAGATTGATTTTCTCGCATTGCTCGTTCATTCTTGCGAGGGTATCCGCAGGAACGTTCAGCGCATCACAGGCAAGAGTACCGATAGGAAATGTTTTGCCCTCATATATGACCGTATCCTGCCAAAAATCCAATGTCATCAGTTCTTGATTCATGCTTGCCCTCCTGTCCTGTTTTTTCACTTTTCTAATTATACCATGCAAATGTGAAGAAATCTACATCATCAGATAAGTTGTCCTGTTTTTTGAAATGAGGTTGTCCTGCTTTTAGCCTGCTTTTTTTCAAATCCGTCATAACCATAGTAGAAAGGGCGAAGCACCTGCCAATCACGGCGGGTGCTTCGTGCTTTCCAGACTATTATGAACGGAGGTTTTTCTATGACAATCTATGAAACCATCAAGGCGGCGATCAGCGTGAAGCAAGCCGCCGAACACTACGGGCTGAAGGCCAGCCGCAGCGGTATGGCTTGCTGCCCGTTCCACAATGACCGGCATCCGAGTTTGAAGCTGAACGAGGACTATTTCTTCTGCTTCGGCTGCGGAGCCAAAGGGGATGTAATTGATCTTGTGGCAAGGCTGTTCAATCTGTCGAGCCTGCAAGCAGCGCAAAAGCTGGCTGCGGACTTTGGGCTTGACCCGAAACCGCCCACTGCCGCAGCTATGGTCAAGCCGAAGCGTCCCTATATCCGTCAGTTCCGGGAGGATGAAATGCTGTGTTTCCGGGTGCTGACGGATTATCTGCATCTGTTGGAGGATTGGAAAGTGCGCTACGCACCCAAGACACCGGAAGATGCTCTGGATGACCGTTTTGTGGAAGCCTGCCAGATGCACTGCCATATCGAATATATGGCAGATGTGCTGACCGTGGGCGAATTGGAACAGCGTGTAGCTGTTGTGGACAAACTGATGAAGGACGGGTATATCGACTTTCTGAAAGAGTACACCGCACGAAAGAAAAAGGAGGTGGCGCACCATGGCGAAGAACCGGAAAATGCCTGATATGAATTTGCCTGTCTGGTTTGATGGGCAGAACATCAACGAAGCTCTGTTTTGTGAAGAATTTCTGCAAGAGCGCAGAATCATCTTTGCAAACAGGGCTTTCTTTACGCCCAATGGACGGGTAACGGATGATATTGTCCTGCGGGGCGAGGTCTACGAAAAGCTGAAAAGCTACACCATCAGCAGCGTACCGCAGAAGATCAAAAACATCATGGAATTGCTGAAACTGGAAGCTATGGTTGAGGATCTTCCTCCCCAGCCTGACCGCATCCATGTTGCCAACGGAACGCTCATGCTGGATGGAAGATTTATCGAGGGGAAAAAGGAAATCGTACAGAGCCGCTTGCCTGTTTCCTACAATCCAAACGCTGCTGCACCTGCTCTGTGGCTGAACTTTTTGGACGGTTTGCTCTATGAAGAAGATATTCCCACCTTGCAGGAGTTTATCGGCTACTGCCTGATTCCCTCCAACAAGGGACAGCGCATGATGGTGATTAAGGGCAACGGCGGCGAGGGCAAATCTCAAATCGGTGCGGTGCTGTCCACCATATTCGGCACGAATATGAAAGACGGCAGTATCGGTAAAATTTCCGAAAACCGCTTCGCCCGTGCCGATCTGGAACACATCCTGCTGTGCGTGGATGATGATATGCGGATGGAAGCCCTGCGCCAGACCAACTATGTAAAATCCATTGTAACCGCACAGGGCAAGATGGATTTGGAGCGTAAGGGAAAACAGAGCTATCAGGGATGGATGTTCGCCCGGTTGATGGCATTCAGCAACGGCGATCTGCAAGCACTGTATGACCGCAGCGACGGATTTTACCGCAGACAGCTTGTGCTGACTACCAAGGAAAAGCCTGTGGACAGAGCCGACGATCCCGACCTTGCGGAGAAAATGAAAGCCGAAGCCGAGGGAATTTTCCTCTGGGCATTTGAAGGCTTACAGCGGCTTGCTGCCAACAACTTTAAGTTTACGGAGAGTGACCGCATCCGTGCAAACCGTGAAGCGGTCAAGCGTGACAATAACAACATTTTTGACTTCATGGATTCCGAGGGATATATCCGGCGTAAAGCGGATGCTTCCATCAGTTCCAAGGACTTCTACGCTATCTATCGCCTGTGGTGCGAGGAAAACTCCCTTGCCCCTCTGAAATCCCGCAGCTTCAGCGACGCTATGGTTGCCAATGCGAAGAAATTTAATTTGGAACATTGCAACAACATCACCAACTCTGCCGGGCGGCGGGTATGGGGATTCATAGGTGTGGAAGCTGTGGCACGACCTAATATAAACGGGTTTTACGACGTTTCGCCATGTACGTACGTACCGGAGGAATGGCAGGACTGATTCCTGTCTTTCGTTTTCTGTATGTATGTACGCAGCGTTTTACCTGTTTTCCTTTTTTATAGGAATAATCAGCGGTCAGAACTGACCTGTTTTCGGGCATTGAAAATCAATGGTAGTGGAAACAGCAAAGTTTTTGACCACAGGACGAAACCATTTCACCAAACCGTGCTTCTCCAAACCATGCACCCGGTTCACGGAACAGTAGGTGTTTTCACTGTTCCAGACCAAACCCTACGGAACAGTAAAGTGGGATATATGCCTATATGGACAGAGTATCGCACTCACAAAAATAAAGCGATTTTGGGGAAAGCGGAATTTTCACTGTTCGGTGCATCTGCTCCGCTTTGGGGAGTAGCCTTTGTACCAAACCACAAACCAAAAATATGGAGGATTTTTCAATATGAATGTACGCAATGAAATCAAGGCGCAGATCATCCGTGCCGGAATGACTATGCAGGAAGTAGTTGACCTGCTCTCGGACGAGTATGGTTGGAGCGACAGCGTTTCCAACCTATCGGCAAAATTGCAGCGGGAAAGCATCCGATACAAGGAAGTATTGGAGCTTGCCTATGTGCTGGGATACGACATCGTATGGCAGCAAAGACGGGAGAAGTGATGCCCCGGCAACAGCCCCTCGTATCTCCCGTCCCCATAGGCGCACCGCAGTGCTGCCTATGGATGGCAGTGAAAGATACGGTTTTCGCTGCCACCGTCTACAAGAGGAAGTTCGCCGGAACAGCTTCATGCAGACGGGCTGACCATGGGAAAAGTTACAGACATTTTCGCCTTGGTCAGCAGAGGTTGCCGCAGCAACCGCACTCCCCCTCGGGAGAGCCCTCGGAGAGCCCACGGCACTTTGCAGCCAGTATGGATGAAAGTGTTATAGTGGGTTATTACACTTTGAAAAAGTGCCTCTCCGTAGCTCCCCGCTGTCTGCAAATCTCAAGGAAAGGACAAAAAATCTATGGCAAGAAATGATGGAATAGACCGCACCGTAGCCCGGAATCAGGACTTACCGACACCGGACGATGTGGCAAAAATACAGGAACACAATGAGCGTGAAAAGGACAGCTACAGCAATCAGGACATTGTACCGGAGCTCACTTCCATGAACGTCCATTTCAAAGCACCCACGGACGATTATGTAAAAATGTTTGAGCAGATGGAGCAGGATGGCGTGATCTCCACCAGAGGCCTGAAACCGGATGCCATCAAATACGGCGAGTTGGTTTTTGATGTGAACTCCGCTTATTTCTACAACCACGGCGGCTATGAATTTGCAAAACAGTTTTATGCCGATGCCTATAAAGCAGCCGTGGAGATCGTAGGCGGTGAGCAGTATATCCTCTCCGCTGTGATGCACGCCGATGAGCGCAACCGGGCAATGTCCGAAGCTCTTGGCGAGGATGTGTACCACTATCACCTCCATGTGGTTTATATCCCAGTGGTGGAAAAGCAGATCCTTTGGTCGAAGCGGTGTAAGGATGAATCCCTCCGGGGAACGGTAAAGGAAACGATCACACAGGTCAGCCGAAGTAAGAAGTGGGATTCCAAGCCGGTGCTTGACGAGGACGGCAATCCCAAACTCAATGAAAAAGGAAAAAAGATTTTAAGGTCATCCTACAGCGTGTTGCAGGATGACTTTTTTAATTTCATGCGTGCTGCTGGATATGACGATGTGGAGCGTGGAGAGCGTGGCAGCACCGAAGAACATCTGACGGTGACACAGTTTAAGGTGCAGGCAGAGCAGCAGCGTTTGGAAGCTGTGACCGGACAGGTGGCACAGGCAGAACAGAGTTTGGAGGATGCCAAGGCTGCTACGGAAAAGCAGAAAAAGAAACTGGAAGCTCTGCAAAAGGAAACCAAGGCGGCAAAGACCGTTGCTCTGACGGTGCAGGACATTGAAACGATGGGCAAGAAAGCCACATTTGGAAACAATATTACGCTGACACCGGATGAATGCGACACACTGAAACGCTATGCCACCAACGGCATTATCTTTCATGCGGAGAATGAGCGATTGAAAGGGAAACTGGAATCTGCTCAAAAGTCTGCATCCATTTGGAAGCAGCGGTATGAGAAATTGCATGAACAATATACAGAACTCAAACAGAAAGCCCAGCCTTTCTTGGATGCACTGGAAATCGCATCCGAAAAGGTTCGGGCTTTTCTTAATGCCGTCCTCGCCAGAGGAAAGGAAACTCAGGAACACAAAGCACCTGCCCGCAAGCGTGGACAGGACATGGAAATTTGATGGAGGTAACTGCCTATTGAAGAAATATTATGAGGATGCAAAGTATAATGCGGCATTTGTCCGCTGTGTGGATGTTATGAGCCAGATGCTCCAGAAATATGGACATCAGGTTTTGGATAAATTGGAACAGGATGCTCCGCAGAAAGTGGAGCATTCCGAGGAAAGAAATCAAGCGCAGCCTTTGACGAATAAAGCTGCGTAAAAATTTACAATTTACACGTTGCGTATTCGGCGTAGCTATGCTATAATGATTACGCAACGTGTATTTTTGTTTTTAATGGAGAAAAGACAGATGGATTGTAAGAACAGAATTATCAAGTTGCGGGAAAGCACTGGACTGAACCGGAAAGATTTTTGCAAGCTCGTCCATATTCCTTACCGGACTATGACCGAGTGGGAATTGGACAACCGCCATGCACCGGATTATGTGCTGTGGCTTTTGGAGTATTATATCCGCAACGAGGGACTTATGGTAAAAGAAATGAATGAGGGAGGTGGAGATTCTGAAAAAGAAACAACTTAAATGCTATCTTTATACAAGAGTGTCCACCTCTATGCAGGTTGACGGGTACAGTTTGGATGCCCAGCGTGACAAGCTGAGAAAATATGCGGCATACGAAGATATGGTTATTGCTGGGGAGTATTCTGACGAGGGATTTTCCGGAAAGAACATCCAAGGGCGGCAGGACTTCCAACGGATGCTGAATGACATCCAGGACTGCAAGGACGGCGTTTCCTATGTGCTGGTCTTTAAGCTGTCCCGATTCGGCAGAAATGCGGCGGATGTTTTGAACTCTTTGCAGCTCATGCAGGATTTCGGTGTCAATCTGATCTGCGTGGAGGATGGCATCGACAGTTCAAAGGATGCCGGAAAGCTGATGATTTCCGTGCTGTCTGCGGTGGCAGAAATCGAGCGAGAGAATATCCGCACCCAGACAATGGCAGGACGTGAGCAAAAGGCTCGTGAGGGCAAGTGGAACGGTGGTTTCGCTCCTTATGGCTATAAGCTGGAAAACGGTGATCTTGTCATTGCAGAGGATGAAGTGGAGGTAATCCGTGTCATTTATGACCGCTACATCCATACCAACGAGGGCGTTGCCGGAGTTGCTAAATATCTGAACCGCAACGGCTTTATCAAGAAGCTGCGGCAGAACAATACCATTCCCGGATTTTCAAGGAATTTCGTGCAGGATGTATTGGATAATCCTGTTTACATGGGCAAGATAGCCTATGGCAGACGCAGGACGGAAAAGAAGCAAGGCACAAGAAATGAGATGCACGTGGTTGAACAGTCGGAGTTCCCGATTTATGAGGGACAGCACGAAGCCATTATTTCCGAAGAAGATTGGTATCTGGCACAGGAAAAGCGCAAGATCAATTCCTTTAAGCGGGACAAGATCAACAATCCAGATCACGCTCACATCCTGTCCGGTATCTTGAAATGCCCATGTTGCGGCAAGAGTATGTACGGCAATATCGCCAAGGCACACAGCAAGGACAAGAAAACACGGTATTATTACTACTGCAAAAATACGGTTACGCCTACCGGACATGAGTGCAGCTTCCGGCTGAATATCGAGCAGACGGAGATCAATAAATTTGTGGCAAAGGTCATTTCCGCTATGGTCAACAATCCCCGATTTGTAGAAGCAATTCAAACGAAAATCGGAACGGCAGTTGATACAGAGGATATGGAAAAGCAGATCGCTGTCCTGCAAGGGCAGCTAAAGCAAGCCTTTGGCACAAAAAGCCGCTTGGAGCGCCAGATGGATACCTTGGACATCAATGATGCCCACTATGACAGAAAAATTTTGGACTTGCAGCGCCGCTATGATGAGCAGTATGATACCATAGAGGAAATCGAGGTTCAGATTGGCGAACTGCAAGGACAGATACGCAGCATCCAGCAGGAGAAAATCTCCGGTGACAATATCTATCGGCTCTTACTGGCATTTGATGAAGTCTACCATTCCGCAACAGAAGCGGAACAGAAAGAGTTTATGAAAGCCTTTATCGAGCGAATTGAGATGTTCCCGGAAAAGAGGAAAGACGGTAGCTGGATAAGGAAGATTGTGTTCAACTTCCCCGTGCCTGTTGATGACGAGGAAGTGAAAGAACTTCCCTTGGAAACTGAAACAACCGTCGAGACTGTATGTTTATTGTCCAAACTTCATGAAGCGAAGCATCATATCAATGTTAAGTTAGATATGGATGAACTTGATCTTACAAGTGCCGAAGCCAAGGCTACATACAAGGAAATCGAGGAATGGGTGCAGGAGCACTACGGATTTCATGTAACAAACCTGAATATTGCGCAAGTGAAGCAGAAGCATGGAATTATAGAAAGAGAGAACTACAATAAGCCAAAATATGAGAATAGCAGACAGCCTGGATGTCCGGAAGAAAAGGTAAAGGCTATAGAAGAGGCTTTGAAATTTTTTCAGATGATATAAGGCCTGATTTATGGCGCAAGTTCTTTTATAATTATTGTTAAGGTTGAATCGTAAACTGTATTCACGTACAATTTACAAAGATTTTAATTTATTTGATTGGAAAGGAGCATGATTATATGACCATCAGAGTTGTTATCGCTCAGTAGTCTGAGCTTAAATAATAAATGAATCGTAAGCTCAGATGAATCCTAAAAGAAATATCAATTCAGGAGGAGCATTATGAGCTATATTAAGGCAGAGAACGTGCTGCCACAGGAACTGATTGAAACGATTCAGCATTATGTAGACGGTAAATTGATCTATATTCCCTGCAAGGAAAAACAGGAGTGGGGAACCACGACTTCTGCCAAGGTCTTCTTTCGTGAAAGAAATGAAGAAATATACGAAAACTACATAGGCGGAATAGGAATACACGAACTTGCACACAGGTTTTCCTTGTCGGAGAAAAGCATTCAGAGAATCCTCAGGAATCAGAGGCTGGCCTTAAGCAAAGGTGCCCCTTCTGTCTGATCATACCAAAACAAGAGTGTTCTTTAGATGTGGAGGTTGTGGGAAGAAACAGAAGTTTATCAATTCCTATAGATTTAGAGTAAATGCTAACGGTAAGAGTGTTGATGTATGGCTGATATATCGATGTAAGAAATGTAAGCATTCCAAGAACCTCACAATTTATGAAAGGACTCGTCCAGGAAAGATACCTGAAGAATTGTTTGAGAGCTTTATGAATAACGATATGGAAACTGCCATGAAGTATGGTAGCGATATAGACTTTTTAAAAAGAAACAATGCTGAATTAAAATGAATTTCGGCCGGGCTATGTGTCCGGCCATTTCAATAGGGAGAATGTAATGGAAGAACAATATTTTTTTCATGTAATATCCGACATTCCCAAGAAGGTCGGTGAACATATCATTCTGGATGACAAGCATCCAAACGGTGTCCACAAGCGTGTATATGAGGAACTCGAAACAGTAAATGATATATATAACAATCCTGAAAAATATAAGGATACAGAACTGACGCACAAGGTGGATGTAGCGCTTCGTGAGCTTGCGTTGGAAAAAGTTAGAAAAGAAAAGTATTCGGAGTACCCTTCGAGAATGGCTTCGCTATATGTGTCTAAGTCATACGAGGAAGCTGAGAGGTGGGGAGACTATTTTGCTAAGTTAGGAAGACCTACTTTCGGAATTGCAAAGATAAAAGTGACTGGAAGAGTTTTTGAAGGAGATGCCTGCAAGTGTTTTGATGGAGTAACAGACGAACAAGAGAATCTTAGGATGGCTGAAATCTATTGGCAGAATGGAGCTAATGAGGATGGACATGAATCAATCGTGGAGATTCTTGCTGACGGAGATATAGAGATTGTTGAGATGGTAAAAGATATTAATGCGAATACGGAATACAAATATTTTGAGTTGAGAGAAAAACCCGACTTAAAAGATATGGCTGCAGATTGGTTTCACAAAAAGTGGGGAGTCCCCAAGGATGCTTATCTTGAATGTATGACAGCGTATCTTAATAAAGAGACCGAAAATGGTTGGTACCTATGCATGTTAGGAGATCAAATTGTCGGGGGGTTAGGTGTAATCGATAATGATTTTCATGACAGGAAGGACTTAAGCCCCAATGTTTGCGCTGTATATACTGAAGAGGCTCATCGTGGACAGGGGATAGCAGGAAATCTTCTTAATCTTGTTGTGGAGAACATGAATAAAAAAGGAATTTCACCGCTCTATCTTGTTACAGATCATACTGGTTTTTATGAGCGTTATGGATGGGAGTTTTACTGTATGGCTCAAGGGGATGATGAACCGGAGCAGACGAGATTGTACATTCATCGATGATACATTTGAAATAAACAAATAGGAAAAGACGCACTCTATACTTACTAATGGCAGGTATGAGTGCGCCTTTTTCTTGAAAAAGAAAATGTAATAGATTTCGGAAAAGCATTTGACATTGGTTTATTTTTTCTTTTTGCCGCGTCCGGTTCCTTTTACACGTTTACAAAGATCTGAATATCTCTGGAGGATATCGGTAAAGGTTTTAAACTCATAAGGGTCCATCTTAGTGAAGTTGATTTTAAAGAGTTTGCTGTACATTATCATCTGAGCTTGTGTTGCATTATCGGCAGTCTTTAGTTCTTCAAATGAGTCAAGGATATCGTCAACAGGTGTAGTTGCATCACCGGTTTCTGCATCTTTGCTGTGAGCATCTCTTAAATCTTTTGCGATTTTTACGATATCATTTCCGAGAAGGTTGTTAAAGTAATTATCTTCGGAAATAGAAGCTGTCGCCAATGTTTTCATATAATGATCTTCATCAGATATGCCTTTGTTTTGAAGACGGACTCTTGTCTGTTCAATCATTTTGTTGAGGTTTCTAAATTGCATTCCGGCAAGATTGTCAATGTAGATTTCCATGTCAGTGAGAAAATTTTTAAACTCTGGATGCTTTATCATTTCGCATATTAGGCGAGCATTCAGCTTGCCACTTTTTAATATTTCAACAGTTTCATCATCTAACCCTAAGTCATCAACAGGGAATCTGTGCTGTTCACGATTCTCGGTAAGTCCTAATAAATAATCGGAAGTTACTCCATAAAAATTTGCAAGGGAGACAATAGCCTTGTGAGTAATTTCTTTGTAATCATCAGTTTCATAATTTCCTAGAGATGCTCTGGATATTCCGGTCTGTTCTGCCAGTTCTTGCAGTGACAGACCTTTTTCTATTCTCAAATCTTTCAATTTTTCCTGAATCGATAATTTACATTTCATGAAACCAATCCCCTTTAACAAAGTTTATATAAATGGCACATCTACATTATAACAGAACACACGTTTGTGGGATACGGCTAAATCTAAAAACGTGGAATTTTTAATTCTTTTAAAAATATTCCTACCTCTTGGATATACGGATTGGACCGTATGTTTCTTGGATAATGTGTTCATAAACAATGATTTCCAGTCTGGAGAGGAGGTGAAAAGCAAATGTTGTTAAATCAGGGATACGTTCCATGTAACAAACAGATTCATATCAAGATTCCTGAAAATGAATTGCAGATGATTCATGACAGGATGGAGAAGATTGGAGTCAAAAACATGAGCGCCTATATTAGGAAGATGGCAATCGATGGATATTACATTCACATAGACTTCAGTGAGTTATTAGAAATCATCAAACTTCTAAAAATTGACAGCAACAATATCAACCAGATTGCAAAAGTTGCCAATTCATGTGGCACTGTAGATGGCAAAACAATTTCAGATATGAAGGAGAATCATGAACGAGTTTTGAAGAAGGTGGAAAAGACTTTTAACAAATATTTGGACATTTATTGACTTCGTTTTTAGCCTGTTTTGCAGGCGTAGCTTGTCGATGAAAATCGGCAATCAGGGGGATTGGGGCACACTCCCCAACAAGCAAAATCGCATCAGGTGTACACCGATGCACTGCTTGCCAATTTGTGAAAGGCCAAAAATCTCATTTAAGGAAGGGGATAGCTGTGAAGAATAAAGTGATAGTAAAAGACAAAGATGAATGGAGTTCTCTTGCAAACTTTATCGGAAATATGATAGCAAAATACGCGGATGAAATTGATTTTGATTCTTTACCTGATCCGGATGTATATCTTCAAAAAAGGTATATATATGAATCTTATAAGGCGTATATGAAATTTCGTAATAAGAAAATGAAGTAGATCATTGAAGGACATCAGTGGGTGTGATAAAATAAATTCACCAATATGAATGTTATATAAGTGAATAATAAAGAGAGGTATCACTCATGATTATCAGTGAAAGAATTATAAAGGTTTTGAAAGAACGCAATATGACTCAGGCGGAGTTTGCAAAGCAGGTAGGTATTTCGACCAGTACCATAAGCGAATGGAAAAAGAGAAAGACCAATCCTACTGTAGAAAAGATAATGGACATCTGTAATGTTTTGCAAATTACCCCGGAGCAACTTCTTACCGGTAAAGGAATTGAGGATGAGAAGGAAATTGCAGCTGCAAGTCCGGAGAGTAAATTCACTCCGGGTGATGTTCAGATGATTGAAGATTATCACAATCTTAAAGAAGAACAGCAGAAGCGTCTTATGGCTTATATGGAAGCGCTGAAAAAGATAGAGAGTCTTGAAGAGATGTAGAATATTTTTTTGAATGAAAACTAAGGAGCAGAACATTATGGATAATTATGGAGAAATCATTATATATCAGACAGAGGACGGATTGACTAAGCTGGATGTCAGAATGGAGGATGAAACTGTATGGCTGACACAGCAACAGATGGCAGAGCTGTTTCAAACATCCAGAACAAACGTAGTTGATCATATTAAGAATATCTACGAAGAGGGTGAATTAGATGAAAATTCAACCTGTCGGAAATTCCGACAGGTTCGGATGGAAGGAAGCAGACAGGTTACAAGGGAGCTACCATTTTATAACCTTGATATGATAATTTCTTTGGGTTATCGAGTTAAATCTTCAACAGCGACGCACTTCCGCAAGTGGGCAACGCAACGTTTGAAAGAATATATAATCAAGGGATTTACAATTGACGATGAGCGTCTAAAAGGAAATGGCGGTGGTAATTACTGGAAAGAACTTCTTGATAGGATTCGCGATATCCGTTCTTCAGAAAAGGTTCTTTATCGTCAGGTTCTTGATTTGTATGCAACCAGTGTTGATTACAATCCAAAGAGTGATGAGTCTATACAGTTTTTTAAGATTGTTCAGAACAAGCTTCATTACGCGGCACACGGTCATACTGCGGCAGAAGTGATCTATGAAAGAGCAGATGCTAATAAGCCTTTTATGGGATTAACTTCCTTTTCAGGAGAACTGCCTGCATTGAAAGATATCGGGGTGGCAAAGAATTATCTGAAAGAGGATGAACTAAAGATTCTGAATAACCTTGTTTCCGGTTATTTTGATTTGGCTGAGATTAATGCTATTGAGCATAAGCCAATGTATATGATTGATTATGTTGAACAGTTGGATTCCATTCTTACATCTGGGAACAGGAAGCTTCTTGAAGATTCTGGCAAAGTAAGTCATGATGAGGCTATAAAGAAGGCAAAGATGGAATATAGAAAGTATCAAGAGATTACACTATCTCCGGTGGAAGAAGAGTATCTTAAAAGTGTCAAGGGTCTGGAAAAAGAAGTGAAGAAGAGAAAAAGAGCAACTAAGAAATAAAAAGGAACTATGTTATGGGAAAGGAAAAAACCAAAGTTTACACATACACTCGCGTTTCCACATCTATGCAGATAGACGGATATTCTTTGGATGCACAGAAATCCAGAATGGAAGCTTTCTGCGAATTTAATGATTATGAAATTGCGGGAGAATATGAAGATGCCGGAAAGTCTGGTAAATCGATTGAGGGGCGTGTTGCTTTTAACAACATGATGGAAGATATTAAATCTGGAAAAGATGATGTCTCTTTTGTCCTTGTATTTAAGCTTTCTCGATTTGGTAGAAATGCTGCTGATGTTCTTTCTACACTCCAAGTAATGCAAGACTTTGGTGTAGATTTAATCTGTGTTGAGGATGGAATTGATTCATCAAAGGATGCAGGTAAGCTTATGATTTCAGTTTTGTCCGCTGTTGCTGAGATTGAGCGTGAAAACATACGTGTTCAGACTATGGAAGGCCGTATGCAAAAGGCTAGAGAAGGTAAGTGGAATGGCGGCTTTGCTCCTTATGGATATGCCTTGGTTGATGGAAAGCTTGAAATAAATGAAGAGGAAGCTGTAGCTATCAGAACAATCTTTGACCAATATGTAAATACAGATATGGGGTCAAACGGAATCGCAAAATATTTGGAAAACCATGGGATTCATAAGATTGCAAGGCAGAATGGGAAGAATCCACTTTTTGATGCTTCGCTCATTCGCCGTATCATTCAGAATCCTGTTTATTGCGGAAAGATAGCTTATGGCAGGAGAAGAACAGAAAAGGTTCACGGAACAAGAAATGATTATCGCCAAGTCTATAAGGATGATTACCTGCTTGTAGATGGACTTCATGAAGCTTTGGTTTCTGAAGAAGTTTGGGAACAGGCACAGGTAAAAGTAGCAGCTCAGGCTAAAAAATATGAAAAGGTAAATTCGCCTAAAGGCGAGAAAATACATCTTTTATCAGGTGTATTAAGGTGCCCTGTCTGTGGTGCAGGCATGTATGGTAACAAAAGTATCAAGCATAGAAAAGATGGCACAAAGTACAGTGATTATTTTTACTATGGCTGTAAGCACCGCAATATGACCAGAGGGCATAAATGCGACTATCGAAAGCAGGTTTCAGAGACGAAGTTGGATGGTGCGGTAGTTGAAGTGCTTCGTAAGTTGGTGAGCAATAAGAAATTTGCTGGGATGATGCGTGAGAAAATCAATATGGAAGTTGATACCACAGCACTTGATCAGGAAATATCTGCTCAGGAAAAGACGCTACGCCAGAGTTACTTGAACAAGGATGCCATACTTTCAGATTTGGACAACTTGGATTATGAAGATAAGCACTACAAGAGAAGGAAAGCAGATTTAGAGGACCGCCTTAGTAAGACTTATGATAAAATCGAAGAGACAGAAAACGCTTTAGTAGTAGCTAAAGCTAAAAAGAGGTCAATACTTGCTGAAAAGGTTTGTGGAGATAACATCTATAAAGCACTAATCTTTTTTGACAAAATGTATGAGCCAATGAATGATGCGGAACGCAGAGAATTTCTGACTCAGTTAATAGAAAAGGTCGAAATCTACGAGGAAGAACAGGAGAACGGTCAGTGGCTTAAGTCCATAGAGTTCAAACTACCAATCATTTCAAATGATATGAAGATAAGTTTGGACAATGGTTCGCAAATCGAGACGGTTGTTCTTTTGTCCCAACAAAAGACGGATGACACGATAGAGATCGACTTAGACTTGGACGAGCTGGATGCTACCAGTGCCGAGTTGAAAGCAACCTATCAGGAAATCAAAGATTATGTGCTGAAAGAATTTGGCTTGAAGGTTTCAA
>OLNH01000934.1_pt1 | contig 19139 bp, 19 predicted proteins | sample 1643101 | NCBI WGS metagenome assembly OLNH01 (sample SAMEA3136758, study PRJEB25190) | human gut metagenome | biome: human gut; feature: human-associated habitat; material: faeces | place: Austria | collected 2013
GCTCGGTTATTCAATATCCGAGTTGGTTGACTTACATACCCAGGGATTTAATTCTTTTGGGTTCTCGTAATATTTCCGTCTGGAAGCATTCTCCAGTTCTTTTGCTTTCTGTTGATGAATCGTTGTGACCATAGCAAGACCTCCCTGTTATGATTCGCTGTGCATCCAGCGATATACTTTCATGTACCATGTGTTTTCAATGTCTTCATCTGTTATATTTTTCAGATCTTCTTCCGACTCAATCTCATTCCACCAGCTTCCGCATCCGTATACAATTTTCTTTAACTCCGGCACGTAAATCCCCGGATTATCCATGGTCGAATTTGTCAGTACCCCGATATGTGGATCGTAGGATGTCAGAATCTGGATCGGAAGTTCCCCCAGATATATTCCAAGATAAGTCTTATCTCCATACTCCTCGCCGCAAGGCCGTACAGCGACCAGGGAACCGATCTGATGTCCCATTGAATGAGCTTTAATCGGCCTGTTCTCAATTTTGTTCACAAAGATCGGATACTCGATGTACCTGGAATTGAAGCGTATACACTGTTCACATTCCTCCTCCGTGCATACCCGTACCTCATCATCTTTCCATCCGCCCGCGACGCAGTGGTACTCAATGCTACCACCTTTGCAATGTGGCAGAGAGTATCGGCATCTGGTGATCCGTTTTTTCTTTTCTTCCATCATGATTCCTCCTAATATAGTCCGCAGTAACCGCCCTGCTGTTTGGCATAAGCTAGATCCCTGCAAAGTCTTTCTTCTAATGGTTTTTCATATTTTTCCCGGATTGATTCCTGAACTGGACCATCAGACATAAGGATATCCAGACAATTTGGAAGGATGTTTTCATCATACCAGTCTGAACACCGCACCATGTCATCTATGTCATACTGTCCGTCCAAATAGTCTGCCAGACGTTTTGTGAAATATTCGATCACCGGCGAAAGTTCACAGTTGTAAATATCTGAATTACACAGCCCTGAGAGGACTTTCGCTGTTTTTACGACCGGACGAGCTAGTTCCCTTAACTGTTCAATATATTTCACATTTACCCATGGCTGCTGATCCATTTCTTTTCCATTTAGTTTTAATATCATTTCAGTGTCACTCCATATACATTTAATAATTCTTTCAAGACTTCCGTAGTTTCTTCATTTGCATTTGAATTGTCAATATTGATCGAGGATAGCAGATAGTATCCGCCATCCAGCTGGTCCATCTTTATAACGGAAATGCATGGATAAATGGACCCATTCCCGTCATTGATCGAATAATCCATTTCCATCAGCCAATATCCGTCTTTTTCTATCAGGTCATAGGTCTGAAAGTCCTGCATCCCCTGAATTGCCTCTATCCGGTCCTTTTCCGCCTGATAAGCCGTCTGCAGCACGCTCCCTGCTGTTGTGTCTTTCGTCTCCTGAAAGAATCGCAGCAGCACAGATACCCCGTCTTTACTTGAAGATGCCGTATCCTTTTCGGTCTTTAATTCATTCGTATCCGGAAGGTATGTCTGAACAGAATAATCTTCATCACCGAGGGTCACTGAGGTAAGGTATTGGTATTTGGAATCCTCTTTTTTATCATCCGTATCACCTTTATATGGTTCCAGCTCTTTCATTGTTTTTTCTCTGAGCTGTTCATGTCCAATTGACGCGCATCCGGCGAATTGAGCAGAACATAAAAGAGCCAGCAAGAATATCATTATTTTTTTTCGCATGTATCTCATCCTTTCTTGTGCATCCAATCGATCCGCTGTCCGCAGTTACAGCAATAGTTTGGCTGTTCTCCAATCTTTCTTTCCTGAATAAGTCCTTCCCTGCATGACGGGCAGATGGAAGGAGGATTCGGGGATAACGGGGTCTGTTTTCTCATAGCAGACACCAGGGCGTGACACAGTTCCTTGTTGGGCTTAGTCTTATCAAAATATCGCAGCGTATGAACCAGCCACTGGACATATTCCCGCTTCTGCATTAGTTCTTGTTTTTCTCCCAGCAGGAAATCGGTGAACCATTCATCTAAGTGGTCTTCTACATCAGATAGCAGCTCTTCTAAGAGTTCTCCTGCCGGCCGGTCGATGTCGTGCAATACAGGTTCTTCCTTTTCTTCGATGATAAAAATAGAATACGGATTCATGACTAAAGTGAATTCGCTGCCCTCCTCATCGAACCATACCATGGCTCTCCCCGTTAATTTGTAATTTAGAAAAGCTTCCAAAAGTTCGATTGGTACATCAGTCAGATAAGATGGATTTCCTGTAAAATCTCCCATATGGAATTCGCACCAACCACAGCTTGGATTTGTTATCATATAAGCTCCTCCTAAAAATTATCTTCTATAATACTGCTTATTCTCATCCATATATTAGTATGAAAAATATGCGCCACAAAAGCAAAGTCCTGGACAGAAAATTCTCAAGCCTCTGCTTCTTCGTAGAAAAATTTCTATTTTCTTCGTAACTTTTTCCGAAATTATGGAAGTTTCTTAAACTTTTTGCGTAATTTCTTCCGAAATCCCTTATCCTTCCCTGCTCTTACCAGTACGATATCCGTAACCTTATCCATGAATTCCTGATCCGGCAGATTTCCTTTTAGGAAGTTGCAGAACCGACAGGTACACTGGAGATTTTCCGGTTCATTATCTCCGCCTTTAGACAATGGTTCGATATGATCGATCGTAAACTCGTCATACGGAACAAAATCGCCACAGATCGCGCATCGGCCTTCTGCTTTGTTATAAATTGTGATCCGGGTAGACTGAGGAAGGTTCTTTCGTTTTACCGGATTCTTGGGAAGCATTTCCTTGAGTTCTGCTGAATTACTTTCTGCATGATCCATTCCGCCGGACTGGATTTCCGGCTGCTGTAGGACTGGCTGATCCTTCTTATCAGGACTATTTTCTTCATGCAAAATTCCACTGTCATAGACCTGATACTCTTTCAGCTTTTTCGGGGCATGATTCTTTTGACGCTCGGCTGATGCAACGGAATCGAACAACGTCGCATTCGACGGGTCAGCGGTTATTTTTGTGCCGCCGGTCTTTGTGACCTGCACGTATTGAATCGCATTTCCATTTTGTCTGGCCAATATATGTTTTCCCTTTCCTCTTAACTCTATTTCTTGCAATTCTTATTGATTTCTGCATCTACAAGCACTTTTCTGATTGCATGTTTCAGCGGCAGTCCACGCAAGTACCATCGGACACAGGATTTTTTATCTGTATCATTATCGATATACTTTGAGACCGTCTCTACAAATTCGTTTCGATGTTCCATTTGCTCGATATGCTTTTTTAAGTTATCATACGACCAGTAATCCAGACCTCCGACTTGCAGATTTTTGTAATCAGCGAACTTCGGAATTTTCTCCTGATTAAAACGCAAGATACATTTGGCGCAACGTGGTGTGACGTGGTATTTCTCAGCATAGGATGAGACATCCAGCTCTTCTATTTTTTCTTCTGCAAAACAATCTGGGACCTGTATATTAATCCCCATACTGCCCTTAATCATTTTTCCTTCTTCTTGTTGCTTTTGTTGGTTACAACCAGCTTTTAAGTCATAGTATCCATTGTCATATAACAAATGTTCCGTGTCCTGCATTGCCGTTGTGCAAAGCTCGTCGCATCGCTCATTATAAAAATTTCCTGAATGTCCACGGACCCACTTCGGGAACACGGAAATAGATGCCCTGAGCCATTCCAATTCCACCCAAAGATCCATATTTGAAGACTTACTATAAGCTCCGCACAGTGTATTAACGACATATTGAGAATCCGAGTACAATTGGACCGGCCCATGATCGATATGTTTCACAGCCATGATCTCCATACGGTTATTTGTCGTTGCTTTATAGCCGGCCGAATACTCTGAGATTTCTCCGGTATCGGTATTAATTAGGACTGCTGCGCACCCTCCAGGTCCTCCTGGATTATATGCGCATCCGCCATCTGTATATATGATATAAGCCGGTTCTATCGTATCCATCTTCGGTTCCTCCTTACTTCCTTCCTATTAATAGTATGGAAAATAATTTGTGAATCCGATTATTTCTAGACAAAAAAAGAAAGCCTACATAAGACTTTCTAATTTATGCAACGCTACAGGCAGGATTCGAACCTGCATGCCCTTCCGGGCTGACGGTTTTCAGGACCGCGGCTCCGCCATCTGAGCGACTGCAGCATATATGACGAAGTGTGGAGGATTCGAACCTCCGGATCCATATCGGATCTCCGGATTAGCAATCCGGTGCAATCGGCCTCTCTGCCAACACTCCATATTTTAAAGCTCCTGACAGGATTCGAACCTGCAGATACACGATCCGTAGTCGTGTGCCTTATCCTTTGGACTACAGGAGCATCGTACCGTATGCGGGACTCGAACCCGCGATTTCGCCGTGAAAAAGCGATGACTTATCCAACTTGTCGAATACGGCATAGTCGGCAGGGAGAGATTCGGACTCTCAATGTTTACCACATGGGTCACGGTTTTACAGACCGTTTGCTTCAGCCGTTTGCATACCTACCGAGAAAGTGGAACGGGCAGAAATCGAATCTGCGACGCTTGGATCTTCGGCCCAACGCTCTACCAACTGAGCTACCGTTCCTTGTATTTCATAGTTACCAGCCTGAAATGTAAAATTATGAAGTTATATTTCTTGCCTAATGATTAGATCATCAATCTTCACGTTCCAGATATGGGAAAGAATGAGGAGGTTATCGAGGGATGGTATAGCCTGTCCGTTCTGCCATTTACATACGGCAGCAGCGGATATTCCACATACCTCTTGAATCTGCTTTATTGTCATTCCAGATCTTTTTCTCATCTCTTTCAGTTTCTTTCCTGTTGCATTCATATCAATTGTGATCATTTGTAAAATTCCTCCTATAATATGTCCGGCGGGAGTCGAACCCGCACTTCCTGGGTGAAACCGGGGCTTAAACCCGGTGCGTCTTCCAATTTCGCCACGGACACATAAAAAATACCGCCTGTCATGCCAGAAACATAACAGACGGTGGATAGGATTCCTTTTACCAATAGAATACATCAATGCTGACCTGTGTTATTTTCCCCATGACGAATAAGACCAAATTCTTTTTCAAAACTTGATAAACTTTCATAGCGATATTCATTTGAGAAAAACAAATTCATCTGTCTCATGATGATTCTCCTTTCATAAAAATTTTTTTCCTTCTTTGTAACTACAGTATATCACGCATTGTTATGTGTGACAATTCAACCTGTAGTTTAATTTGACCTTTTAGGGTACTACAAATTTACATGATTCTCAAACGGTAGTTCATTATTTTCAACGCGGTCAAGCCTTTTAGGGTACTACAAATTTACATGATTCTCAAACATAATCTGCTGTTAAATCAATTCGATTAGACTTTTAGGGTACTACAAATTTACATGATTCTCAAACTTCGCTTCTGGCACATCCATCACCACCAAACCTTTTGAATCTACAAAATTACATAATCCTCAAACAAAAGATATTGATAACAAATCCTTTTTAGGGCTACAAAATACATGATTCTCAAACGACATACTGAAATATCCACTTTGAATCAATCCTTTTGGGTACTACAAATTTACATGACTCTCAAACTTGGGATTGATTAAAGAAGTTGACCTTTTGTGTACTACAAATTTACACGACTCTCAAACTTGGCTATCGTTCGTTCTGTCAAGGACTGCCCTTTTGTGTATTACAAATTTACATGGTTCTCAAACCAGCAAAAGAGAATAAAGATGCTTCTGAACTTTTGTGTCACTACAAATTTACATGGTTCTCAAACTCGTCATACACTGTTTCTCCGATATCTTCCCTTTTGGGGTACTACAAATTTACATGGTTCTCAAACTTCCTGCTTTTCCGGGGTGTTTTGACTCTCTCTTTTGGGGTACTACAAATTTACATGGTTCTCAAACTCCTTCATCGGCTCCGTAGCCTCCACCGGACTTTTGGGGTACTACAAATTTACATGGTTCTCAAACCTCTTGACTTGCTGGAAAGTCCCATAAATCTTTTGGGGTATTACAAATTTACATGGTTCTCAAACTATAGTGGGATGTTCATCAATATATTCCATCTTTTTGGGTACTACAAATTTACATGATTCTCAAACCAAATTCACATGATTCTCAATTGGATGAAGTTAGCTTACACAAAACTCAAACATTGTCCATTCCATATTTTGTATACAAGACTACATGATTCTCAAACAAGAGACGATGTTTGAAGATGGTATTCATGCCTTTTGAGTATTACAAATTTACATGATTCTCAAACTCAACGCATCCATCATAATTTGAACAACTCTTTTTGGGTACTACAAATTTACATTATTCTCAAACTTACCGCATGGAATTGCAAGATGGATTGATCCTTTTAATGCCTACAATTTTACATGATTCTCAAACTCTACCCTTGTCATCGGATTCTTTCTTATCCTTTTTAAGTCTACAATTTTACATAGTTCTCAAACCGGTTCTGAAAGCGAATATTGCGAGATTTCTTTTTAGGAACTACATATTTACATGATTTTCAATCAAACGATTAAATCTGTCTGCTTTTTCAAAATTCCCGATGGGGACTGCTCAATGATCCGAATATCAGAGTAGGTCTTTTCCCAGTTAGATACCAAAGAGCTGAAACTTCCGGGAGAACCGGCATTTTTGCTGCCACCAATCGGGGTAAGATCTATACTGTTCGTACTACGTCCAAAAAGTGTATGAATCCGGACCAATACCTCACACTGTTCCTCAATTTCTAATTTGATGAATTCTTCTCTTCCACTGATCAAAGTATCTAATTGATTGTTTGGACGTTTTGAAAAAATGCTATTCTGCAGTTTGTTAATGTACAGGTCATACAGCCCCAGGTTTTCCTCGACCGATAACTTGTCATATTTCGGATTGCAACGTAACTTCTTCGTTTTCTTTTTGCTCTGCTCATATTTTTCTACAAATTTGTCAAGTCTTTTGATGTACAGCTTCCACTTATCACTTGCCACAAAAGATTCCATGGTCGAAAGGGATAATGTCCTGCCCTTGCTCCCGGACGCAGTAATGCAGGCATGGAAGCCGTCTAATTCCAAAAGCGTATTGATCTTCCAAGGCCGTTTCCCAAATGGATACGAATAGTCTAAGACCGTTCCCCTTACTCTGGAGTTAAGCCGCTTCTTTGTATATTCCTCTGCAAATTCCTCATCATTCTGATATCTTTTCCCGTATAATAATTCGACCGGCATGAAGAAAATATCTTCCCCGGACTTGGTCCGGAACTTCACAATGACAAAGTATGCAATGCTCATTCCATTGTATCCCCCGTACCGCTCCGTCGGTAATCCCTCTTTGTGTGAGAAAAGCCCGGGTTTCTTCTTGACGATCTGCAGGTCAAAGAAATCTCCGGTCTTAAATACCGGGAATTTAACCAGGTGAGCAGAGTTCTTTCTTGCAATCTTTTTTACCTTCTCAAGCATAGGAATTCCGTCCCATACCAGTTCATTCCCACATTTTACCGGATTGGAATATACAGTCTTGGTCTTGATACTGTATCTCTGGTTCGGGTTGAACCACTGCCTGGAGAATTTCATGTGGTATACATTTCCGGCAACAATGCTCAAATATGCATCCTGTGCATTATGCAGGTCGTTGAACAGCCTGGATTTTGTCAGCTCATATTCGTTTCGGAACTCTGTGACAAGGGTTGATTTTGTATAGACGATCTCTGTGCCAGGATACCGTTTATTCAGAAGCTCTGCAATCAATTTTGCTGACTGTGCAGTCTCTACCAGCTGCCGGTTGATGAATCCGAATTTTTCGTCTTCTGAAAATGGGACAGTCCTGGTCAGACGGTCGAACTTCTCATTGTCAATTGCTTTCAGATCTTTCCATTCCAGCCATGTTGTCATCATTCTTTTCTGAATTTCTGGTTCGACTGGGTATTTTTCTCCTTTGTTTTCATTTATTTCTCTGTAGCACAGGACTTTATTGGAAAGGCTGTCATCTTTGATATAACATTGCGCCCAGATATGATCCATGTCATAGACCTTATCATGTTTCCTTAATTTTTCAAATGCAATATCTTTTTTACTGTAAGCACATATTCCGAACTGCATAAAGTAAAGGAATATACGATTCGACTGTAAGATCCTGTCCACGTCCTCTCCCAGACTCTCCAGTTCTGATCTTAATCTAGGCAGATTCGGATGCTTCTTGCAATTCTTATATAAGTCTAAGATCTGGTCTTTCCGGCTCTTAGTACGTGTGCCTTTCAAATTCTGAAATCCTCCGCGGGTAGATTCTAAAAATATCTTGTCCGGAATTCCAAATGCCTTTTCTATATCTTTCATGATTGCCAGTGTCCGGTAAGCCGGCCGGCGTATCGAGTTCGGGACAATTTCTTCACCCAGACGCTCTTTCAATGTCAGAGCCTTTCCTTTGTAATATTCCTCTCTATACTCCTGTACAGCATCCATGAATGTATACCTGGAAGAAAGAATTTCCATCAGATTGTCATTTACATTCCACATCGCATCGAGGATCGAATTATATTCCTGCCCGGACCGATCCTTTCCTTTGAGACCCGTCAGGAACCGCATGGATAAACGGCCGAACTTACTGATTCTGATCCTGCTGATACTGCGGATATCTTCCTTAGAAAGTCCCGGGTAGTTTGCCTGCAGCCATTTGACCAGACGGCTCTTGTCTTCCGCATAGGAGGCACGTTCGATGATCCTTTCGATATCATTCTCTGTCAGAATAGCCTGCTCCATGAATGGACGGAACGCGATGTAAGTTGTAAGTGCTACAGGAATCTTGTCGTCTACACCGCCAAGGATATCCCCCTTCTGCATGAATCCTTTTTTCTTTAAGAATCTGGCAATTCCTGCTTTGGTGACACTGCGCTTTGTGCCAAACAGTTCTTCAAAGATGAGTTTCTTTACACGGACGGATATTTTTTCTCCATTCAGTCTGAGACAGTTGATCGTATTTAAAACTACGAACTTCTGATAATAGAGAGAATCTTTTGGAAGAACGTCCTCTCCGGGCAGATATGTACACTGATTCGTCATACGGCGGATAAATGCACTCTCACTGGCGTCTTTATCGACCATTTCATCAAAGTTCCAAGGCGTGATCTTTCCAGCCTTTCTTGTCAGCCATGCAAAATCCGAATGTTCATTCAAAGGTCCGACATAATATGGAATCCGGAATACAAAAATCGCTCTGATCTTATCCATGTTCCGGAGTCCGTCCGAGGTCTCATTGAGGAATGGTAGATATTTGGAAGCATTCTCCAGTATCCTGATCAGTTCGTATTCATACAGCTGATGTGGAACAACAGAGTTGTCTGTATTCCGCTGCTTCGGAAGAAACGTATTAACTTCCAGGCGTTCGAACATATCCTGGAACAGTGCCTGGTCGCATTCTTCCACTTCTACTTCCACTTTATCAATCATCTTCTTGATATGTTTCGAAAAGCTTGCGATCGTTGCCTGCTTTCCTATTGCTGCTTTCAGTTCTTTATCTGCATGTCCTACATAAGATGCATAACTGTCCGTACCTGTCTTACGGAATATTTCATCATACCGGTCCGGAAGGTATTTACGGAAGAAATATTTCAGCGTCTTCAGATCCTTTTTGTGCTGTTCATAGGTCAGGACTTTTGCTTCAGATATCGTGATATCGGAACGTCCATTCAGGATATTTGCAAGAATGCACCAGTCATAAATTTTCCGCATGGATAAGATGAGGTCATATTCTTCCCCGATCACATTTGCAAGCTCCGCATGATCTTCGTCACTCATTCCAAGTTTGATCTTTTTCAGATCCTCATAAGCCTCATCATGAAAGAACTCTTTCGGACTGCATTCCCCGCCTGCAAGCAGCCGGATGATTGCTTCCTGACTGTATGGGAAATTTTCTGTGACCTCTTTACCAGGTGTATGTCCGTCCAGCAGAAAATCTTTTAACGCATTCTTTTTGTCAGAAACCTTCATATTCTCTTTTAACACTTCGCCCAAAGCATCCGGTGAGACATCCTCCCAAGGTTTGCGGTATCCATGACTTGTAAAATAATCCAGGAATTCCTGATAAACAGTAGTAATATCCGTGATCTTATCAATATTTTCCACCTTGAGGTTATTCAGGAAATGTCCTCGATGTGCAAGCAGCCATGCACAGGCTAAATATACCAGCCGGACATCATGCGGCTCAGGGTTCTTCATCAATTCTGTGATCAGATGGTGGATGGTCGGATATTCTTTCATATACTGGATATCTGTATAATCTGAATCATTAAAAAAGATATGCGGCTCTTCCACCTCATCTCTCCATCGGAAGCTTTCTTTCAGCCGCAGGAAGAATCGTTCATCTACTTTTGCAACTTCTGGAGCGAAAATTTCTTGCAGGAGAGCGATCCTCTGTTTCTTTCTCCCAATCCTTCTGGACCCTGTACGATGATCTCTCCGTCCTTTACAAGTCTGGGCTGCATCAAAATGAACGCTTCCCCATGCATCTTCCCCGAACTTCCTCTTTAAATTATATTGTTTATCTGTGACAGCATAGCCAACAGAATTTGTTCCGATGTTAAATCCTACATATATTCCCGGCATGAAATCTCCTCCATAAAAAATGTTCTATATATAGAATGGTAAAATACGGAAAAATTCCATGTTTTTTTATGAAAGTTTTTCTGAATTTGTAAAAATATCAAAAATCAGATGATTCTACTTGACATTTGTTTTCACTGGAATATAATAAAGACATACAAATTTACATGGAGAGTTCAAATAAAAGTAAACTCGACTCGCTGATTTATTCAGCAACGCAATTGGCGTAGAAAGACTTCTTCGGAAGTCTTTTTTTGTGCCCCAAATATATATTTTCGTTCAATATCATTTTCTCCTGTGATTTTCCATACTTACTATGAGAAGATAACCTATTTTTTCAAAATTTGTTCAATGTAAATAGGAGGAAATCTGCTATGAGAACGATTAATATTACAAGTGCAAGAAAGGAACTATATAGTTTAGTTGAAGCTGTGAATTGTGACAGTGTCCCGGTGTTGATCACGGGAAAAAATGGGAATGCGGTATTAATATCGGAAGAAGATTGGAATGCGATTCAGGAGACTCGTTACTTAAATTCCATTTCAGGCATGGCTGAGTCCTTAATTCAAGGGAAAGAATCCTCTTTGGAAGACTGTTTAACAGAGGATGAAATCGAATAACGCACAAAAAAAAGAGCGGCACACCCCACTCTTTTTTCTTCCTGTTCTAAATCCGCATAAACAAACTATTTTTTAAGTTCTGCCATTGCAGTATCGAATTCCTCCTGTGTATATTTAGTAAGAATTTTTTCCTTTGGAATATTAAAATCCAACATGTTTTTAATTGCAGTAACGTTACTTTTAAAGGCAGTTTCAGCCGCTGCTTTGTCAGCTGCAATCTTTTCATAACGCTCCATTACATCACACATAGCATTAACGCCTCCTTCTGTTCCCTTAAGGAACTTGACTCTTCGAGTAAGCTCCGGAAATTCGTTATCCTCCACTTTTGTTTTTGTGAACTGTTCCATTAGACGAGCAATTGTAGTTCCGTCATTAATTTCTGTATTAACAAAAATTTCTGTTAATCCATCATCTACAATTGTTCCTGTTTCTCTGATTACCTTATCTACATGATATGTTGTTTTTCCTTTTCCGAAAATATCGAATTGAGAAATATACACCACGATGAGATCCGGTATTTCTTTAAATTTCGTTCCTTTTTCGGATTCCTTAACTGTAATGCTGGAAGCATTAAATCTTACACGGCGCAAATGGTCATCATTATCAGAACGCTGAACTTCAATATTACATTTTGTTCCATCGCCTAACGTACAAAGCGCATCTAAGCGAACAGAACGTCCATATAAATTTCGCTCACTGCTCTGTACAATAACATCGTTTACGACCAATTTATCATCGCCAAGAATCGTTCGAAGAATCTCCTGACATACCAAGGGGTCCTCTGCCAATACCTCGAAAAAAACATCATCAATCGGTCTCAAATCTTTGACCTTATCGAATTTTTCCTGAAGCACTGTCTTTTCATCATTGTCCATGATTTCACCTCTCTTCTTTCCTGCAATTCCAATACATTCCAGAAGAGCCGGTGTGGACTATCCCAGAAGGTACAGTGGGATTCGTCCCAATATGCAGTTACTTTGAACAGAAAAATTATCCTCCAATTCATCTTTAAATTAAATCTAATTATTCTGTACACTTATAGTATGCCAAATGAAATCAGAAACAATTTGCTTACTTATATTTTATTCAAATTATATAAAAAAGTCAAATTACAGAAAGAGGACGCCTATGGCGCCCCCTATAATCTAACATAAATAAAAGTTATCTAAATCATATAACTGATCAGTCTCTTCCTGAATCGTCGTGTGGTAGTATACGACTCCGAACTTCTGAATCTTTAACTCTCTCGCGCATTGGTACAGGTATTTGACCTGAGATTTTTCCATCCGGTCAATCATATCATGCTCTGCCCGTTCCATGATGCAGGAATTCCTGTCCTCTTCCGGTACATACTCATCCGGTTCATAGTAAAGGTATTCTCTTCCGCTTTCCATGGACATGATATCCGAAATGACAGCGCCAAATCCGCAATTACAGCCATTGCAATCCCAAAAATCGGAAAATACCTTTTCTGCGCTTTCCCCTTCCAAAATACGGTTGTAAAGTTCTATATTTTCCTTTGTGCAGCAAAATGTATCTGCATGTTTATTGAGAAAATCTGTGAATCCTTCCGGTAGTCCGTCCAAATATAGACCATAACCTGCATGAGCATATGGGAATCTTCGATCTGTTTTGGAACCAAAGATTGCACGGAGCAGACGTACTTCCTGCTCATAGCTTTTCTTTTCTTTTACTATGGTATTCTGAATATATGGTCCTGATTCGTGTAATTTGTTCAGAATATCAGAACCGACCAGGATCATTTTTCCTTTTGCTGTACAAATATAGTAAATGTTAAAGGTCGTACAGCAGATGCTGCGATCATATTCCCAGGTAATCTCCATGACTTTGGATTCCTCGGCGCCCTCCGGCCATACCTGTATAAAGCCCTGCTCCATGTCAGATTTCCCATAATCCGTAAAATTAATTGAGACTGCCCCTCTTCCAGGAATTAGAAATTTTAAGATCTTATTCTTTAAGTCCTTCAGGTCTTCATAAATGTCCAGTCCTTCTGCTTTAAACTGAAAGAAATCGTCAATGTCACTTTCAAACTTCCGAATAACATCTTCAATATCCGGCATTTGATATCCACAGGCAACCATTAATTCTGAAAGCGTTACGTTGGACATCTTTGAAGCAATGGTCTCTAATGTTTTTATCCTTGGACAAGATATTCCGGTATCGTTGAGCATCCGGCTGATCGTTTCCTGAGCGATCCCGGTCTGTGCAGCGAATTCTTTCTGAGTCCTGGACCCAATTCCTTTGCGGAGCAATTCTTTAAATTCCTTTTCCTGGAATCCCGTATTTTTGTTTTCCATGATCGTCCTCCTGTTAGACAGCTTCGAACCGGAGCTGTTTTTTTATATATACGTCAATTGTTTTTGCAATACCTTTTTCCAACTCCTTTACACATTCCGTGTAATATGCCTTGTTCTCCTCATCTTCTGGATGATAGCCGGCCAGTCCATCCCGGTTTCCCTGGGTCAGGATTGCACTTGCTGCATACGGAAGCGCATGAACAGCATACTGGAAGATCAGCTCCATAAACTCTTCATACATCTTATGATTTTCATTTACATATGCCTCCACGAACGGGCGCATAAGAGATTTCAGATCTGCTTCCATTGCTTCCAGTTTTTTTGCTTCCGGGCTGTCTGCAAAATATGCTTCATCCGAAAGGGAAAGATCATATTGACGGATCTCTTCTGCCTTTTTCAGAAAAACATTAACATCTGTGACAGATTCCGGGATCAGCCCTTTCTTCTTCGAATCTTCTGTTATTGCTTCATACAATTCTTCCAGTGAATCGTTTGGCAGGCAGGTGTACAGATTTGCACCGATAGAACCATGTGCCCCGTTACTGATCAGGCGGTCTGCATATCCCTGCAGTTCCCGTCTTTCATTCATTAAGATCACTTCCGGACACTGGATACTTAACAGCCTCTGGTATCTCTTGATCCTTAACAGCAGTGATTCGTACAGATTGTTCAGAGAACTACCTTGATACCTTTTTTCCGGTTCGCACCAGAAATACCGCATGCATGCCGGCATTACAGGGACAATGTTCAGAACTGCTGATTTTCTGATCTCTTCCGGAACCTGCTTCATCTCCATGATTTTTTTGACTGCTTCTGCTCCCGTCAGATAGCCGGCCTTGGAATATTTCGGGTCATCCAGGTATTCTTTTGCAGGAATGGTCTTGGAATTGTCTGCATCCGATGAGATATATGTTCTTCCGTAAATGAGAGATTCCAATTCTTTTAATGTCATTCCAAGTTCTTTTGCCAGCACCGGTTTTTTCCCACGGGTATACTGGATATTGACGATTGGAATCGGCAGAACAATATGTCCCATCTTCTCAATCTCGTCTGTACTGACCTTTCCCAGATTTTCCTTAGAAAGATTCCCGAAAATTTCCGGATCTGAGATTTTTCCAGTCCTGGACTCACTTTCGATATATTCTGTTGGATTAACAACTTCCCCGTTTGACGATTTCAGGATCATTTCGTCAGAGATATCTGTCATTCCAGCCAGCTGGACTGCTTTTGTATTGTACCAGGATCTTATCATATGTTTCCCCTCCATGTTATTGATGTGAAATTGATATTTGATTTATATGTTGATATAAGTATATTACAAACCGGAGTGAAAAGTCAAGAAAGATTTTGATTTTTAATTGATATTTGATTTATTTATTGATTTATACAAGAAAAATCCCAGGTATCTGCCTGGGACTTTTCCTTGAGGAGTACTTTTCCGAAGTTTTTCCATTACAATACCTATTGCACAAGAAAATTCCTGAAAAAGTAAAAGTAAGAGAAACAACTGTACAGCAAAAATATCTGTACATATATAGTATGGTAAAATACGCAAAAAAAAGAAAGCCCCAGGTACTCCCAAGACTTTCCTCTTCTCGAATCTTTTAAGCCAGAATATCCAGAAACAGATCCAGGATAGCCGCATCGAACATTGTGTCTGACTGCTCTCTCATATATGCCACAGCCTTTGCTTTGCTCCACCCGTTTCGATATGGACGGTCAGAGATCAAGGCATCATATACATCACAGATATGGATGATGCGGGAGCCTAACGGAATATTGTCCCCGTCCAGCCCGTAATAACCGCTTCCGTCCATATTTTCATGGTGATACAGGATCATATTACAGACTTCCGGAACAAAAAGGTTCTTCATCATATCTGATCCATATACAGCATGTTTCTTTATCTCTGTGTATTCAGAATCAGTCAGCCGTCCTGGTTTGTCCAGGATCGAGAGCGGGATCTTAATCTTTCCGATATCATGATAAGTGGCAGCTAAGGAAATCTGGCAGATCGTTGTCGCATCCAAATCTAACAGATTGGCAAGCTCTGCCGCAAGATCACCCACCCTATTACTGTGTTTCATCGTATTCTCGTCGAGTTGTGTAAAAAGATTCATCATTCATTCCTCCATTTCATCTTCTTTATGCATCTACCTATAGAGTGGTGAATGAATTGAAAAATAAAAAAAGGCCCAGATAAGTTGAGGGGACGTTTTGGGTCTGGGCCTCTTTTTAGGAACAGCACTGGTTTTGCTGTGGGATTGCGCTTTCCGGTGGAAAGACAAGTGCTTATTCCTTACATAGCAAGAAGTAAAAAATCCTGCTCATTAGTAGTATGATAAATAATGCTTAAGCCTTACACGATTGAAGTTACGAATGTGCGGCGGCTGATCATTAATAACCAATATCCTGTAAAAATTCCTGCACATCTCCCTTATGCTCCTCTTCCACATCTACATATACCAAAGTATTATCAATCTGGCAGACATGCATGTATTCTCCATTTGTTAACAAAGAATAAGACTGATAGTTCTTTCCGGACTTTTCTCCTTCCTTTGTTTTGCTTCCCTTTGTTGTCTCAAACGATTCCTGATTGGTCTGGAACATCGAGGCGGCTGACGCGGAATTGGAAGTCGTGTAAAACTCTACCTGGTAATCATTGTCTTTGATCGCAATGGATGCGCTTTCGATATGGTCATATGCAGCAAATTGTTCCGTCGAGGCCATAACCTCATACCCTGCCTTTTCCGCTGCATTCTGAAACTCCATATCTGTCATCGATTCACGGGTGGTTCCACAGCCCGTAAGGGAGAATGCGAGCGAGCAGGCAGACTGCCGCCAGACTGATTATTATCCTTTTACATTCGGATTCCCATGCACCACCATGGCGCTCATGTTATCCGGGTATTTCACTTCTACTTTTGCGGCCTGGACCAGATTGTAAGATGCTTCCTGGCAGCTTCCGCTTTTAAGTATGATATCAGCCATGAACTCCGGCTGGACAGCATAATGAACGCCATCCGTTGTCAATACGACCAGGTCTGTCGGACGGATCTTTCCATGCTCTGTCTGAATGACCGGATCGATCACCACTCCAATCCCACTCGTCATTCTGAGCCGGTCCGGATGTACATGCAAGGTCTCCCGGTCGATCTGCCCTGCTTCAAATAATTCCTCTGCTTTTGTATGATCCCTGGTAAGCTGGTTCAGCTTTCCATCTCTCATAATATACGCCCTTGTATTCCCGCAATGTGCCAGATATATTTTATAGTCATTGGACAACAGGATTGCCGTTATACTTGCCGCATACCCGCTGTAATACTCTTCATTCCCCATCTTCAATGCACCCAACAGTTTGTTACTGCAGATAAAGGCATCTTTCAGGAAAAATTCGGGATCGCTCAGGAACAGGTCTTTTTTCGCTTCAAATTCTCTGGCAATATGCTCTGTGATATCAAGGACGGCTATGGGAGCTGGCTGGGGATGGTCTTTTCTGGAGCCTGTCCCGTCTGCAATGATACACAACAGGTTGTCATCATCCAGTTCCCTGAACTGTACAAAATCTTCCTGATTCTCTCGTTCGCAGCCAATATCTACAGTCGCACCAATCTTATACTTATTCACATGCATTCTCCTTTCTAAAAATACTTTCTTATATATAGTATGTAAAAAAAGCGAAAAAAAAAGAGTGCCATATGGCACTCTGATAAGTCAAAGGATTACAAATTAAAGATATGAGGAACTACAAATATGAAAAAACATAACGCTATGAGGGCTACTACAATTATAAACAAAATTGCTGCTCCTGTCGATATATCATCCTCTTCATCATTTACATCTGGATTTTTTTGCTGTATATATTGCTTTTCTTTTATTTTAATTTTATCTTCTAATGCTTCCGAATTGTAATATACAATTGCATTCTTTAATTCCTCCGTCATTATATTTTTGTTCTCTGCTTCATCGTCTTGATAAATATATGCTTTGTTGTCATCAATACAATACAAAGTAATCGGGACATACTTTTTTATGATTTTATTTTGTACCTCAAATAATTTTTCTCCAATGAACGAAAAATCTTCTTTGGATATAAGTATATTGGAGCAGCAATTATAAATCTGCTTCTTCAAATTTCGAATCCCGTTACACATCACAATTTCATTTTCAGAAAAATATGTAACATTGGGATTTGCATTGACCATAATCGGAATTACAGGCACATCGTTTACTAGATTCTGTTTCAAGAAATATTCAACTGCTCGTTTTTCACGTCTGAGCTGCTGAACAGGAGTTTCCTCTGTTTCCCCAGATTGATAAGATGTCCCGTTTACAATTTTTCGTTCGTTTCCATCAATATCATATTCATATCTTGTTCCAGACTGTGTTCCGCGATTTTTTACTTCGATAACAAACACACCGTTTGTTGTCAGCAATAAAGCATCAATTTCTGTGTCATGGTCAGAATCCTGGTGTGAAGGAAGGAATATATTGGTAAACAATGCGGTATTTGGTATATTGTCTCTCAAATATAAAAAAACGTTTGCCTCCGCTTCATCTCCTTTTTCTTGATTTGATATTTCCTGCTTTTGAGATTTTATTGCTTTTTCATATTTACTAATAAGTTTATTTATACCACTAAAATCAGTCTGCTCAATCAGAGACTGATCATAAATTCCCCCGTAAACATCTTGGATATTTTGAATCTTTGAAAAACAAGCTGCCATATCTGCTAAATATTCCATCCGTCCTTTGATTGCATCAATATCTGACCTTAAATATGCCAGCTTATCGTCTTTCGGAACCATATATGTATGTTCTTTAAAATTCGTTTTTAAGGGTTTTAACTTTTTTATTGCATATAGTTCCGTTTTTATACGTTCAATTTCTTCATGTTCCACAATTATTACCTCATATTTATAATTTCTGCTTTTTATTTTAGCACACTTCCCTTTTCGCGTCACTATACTGACCCCGTATCTCTTCATTTTTTCACCTTTTCCCCACTATATCGACCCATTGCTCTAGACAAAAACATCTGAGTGCGATATATTAACAAATAATATCTGAAAACGGAAGGAAAGATTAAACATGCAAACCTATCACCCAGGAGATACCTGCTATATTCTAGAGAACAACCGGATCGTCCGCAAAGCTGTCATTGTAAAACAGACCGGGGATTTTTATCTGATCCAGTTCGGGGATTCCAATGGAATGACCAGGCTTCGTAGAAATCGGTTATTCCACTCTGAACAAGAAGCTTATGACAGCCGCTATAAAAATGAATACAGGACAAACGAGGATTTGCACGGGTATGTAGATGTATTTGCCGGCAGGCGCACGAACCGGAATCCACACGCATAAGGCGGTACTCTTTGTATCGTCTTTTTTTTGCATAAGAAAAGAGCGCCATCTCTGACGCTCTCTTCTTGTCGGTATTACTTTTCAGATAAATAATCCTTTCTCTTTCTGGATGCGATCATCAGCATGATCAGTGCCGTTCCGATCAGGATTACCAGCATGTAACTTCCTGTGTTCGGAAGTGCATACCAGACGATCCGTTCATTTGTAAATGTGACTG
>OLNH01000935.1_pt1 | contig 19138 bp, 15 predicted proteins | sample 1643101 | NCBI WGS metagenome assembly OLNH01 (sample SAMEA3136758, study PRJEB25190) | human gut metagenome | biome: human gut; feature: human-associated habitat; material: faeces | place: Austria | collected 2013
GCCGAAATGGCGCGAAGCACGCGGTTGACAAAACTATAGAGACACGTCCCAAATTAGCTGCCCTTCACCAAAAAATGAGCGTGGATAATCTCCCGTTTTTTGCTTGGTGACGGGCTCAAAGTGGGAGATTATCCACGCTCATTCCCATCGGATTACATTGCCCGTGGCCGGCAGCCGTGCGGCACCGGTCCGCGTGGCGGCGTATAATCGGCGGCAGATGACTTGGACGTTAGGAAACCATGACCGATAGCATGCAGCAGATGGCGCTCGATACGCTCGGCGCCTATTTTGGCTACACCTCGTTTCGCCCGGGGCAGGACCGCATGGTCGATGCGATCCTTGCCGGCCGCGATGCGCTGGGCGTTATGCCCACGGGGGCCGGCAAGTCCATTTGCTACCAGGTGCCCGCGCTCATGCTGCCCGGTATCACCTTTGTGGTGAGTCCGCTGCTGTCGCTTATGGAGGATCAGACCCGTGCATTGCTCGCGGCGGGTGCGCGACCCAGCTACCTCAACTCCAGTCTTACTCCGGCCCAGCAAAACACCGTGCTCAAGCGGGCGCGCGAGGGCCGCTACCAGCTTATGTACGTGGCGCCCGAGCGTCTGCTCGAGCCGCGCTTTTTAGCTTTTGCGCGGGAGGCCGCCGCCGGCATTGGCGTGCCGCTCGTGGCCATTGACGAGGCCCACTGCGTAAGCCAGTGGGGCCAGGATTTCCGTCCCGCCTACCTGCAGATTCGCGAGTTCATCGATTCCCTGCCGCAGCGCCCCATCGTGGCGGCCTTTACCGCTACGGCGACCGAGCGCGTGCGCGCGGACATTCAGCAGATGCTCGGCCTGCAAAACCCCGCGACGGTGGTGACGGGCTTCGATCGCAAGAACCTCTACTTTGGCTGCGAGGAGATGGGCGACAAGGCCAAGGCCGCGTGGGTGCGCGACTATGTGATCGCACATTCGAGCGAAAGCGGCATCGTGTATTGCTCGACTCGCAAGGCCGTCGATGCGCTGGCAAGCGAGCTTGCCGAGGCGCTGGGCTCCAGCGGCATTCGCGTTGGCCGCTACCATGCCGGCATGGGCAACGACGCCCGCCGGCAAAGCCAGCGTGCCTTTATCGACGACGATATCCAGGTAATGGTTGCCACCAACGCCTTTGGCATGGGTATCGACAAGCCCAACGTGCGCTACGTGATTCACAACAACGTGCCCGAGAGCATCGAGGCGTACTACCAGGAGGCAGGCCGCGCCGGCCGCGATGGCGACCCAGCCAGCTGCCATTTGCTGTGGAACGGCAATGATTTTCGCATGCGTCGCTTTTTGATCGACCGCGGTGATGCTGCCGACGAGGCGCTCGATGACGAGCAACGCGCGTGGGCGCTCCAGAATCGATACCGCCTGCTCAGCCAGATGGAGGGCTACTGCAATACCACCGGCTGCCTGCGCGAATACATACTGCGCTACTTTGGCGACGAGGCTGCGGCCGAGCATACCGCCGCAGCCGGTGCTAGCGGTGCCGCCACGGACGACGCCGTGGGCTGCGGCAACTGCAGCAACTGCCTCACGCAGTTCGAGGTCGAGGACGTCACCGATATGGCCCGCGCCGCCGTGCGCTATGTGGCTACGCGTCCCATGCGTTTTGGCAAGTCGCTGATCGCCGACGTGCTCCACGGCGGCAACACCGAGCGCATTCGCCAGATGCATCTGGACGAGGACCGCGGCTACGGTGAGCTGTCGAGCGAATCGGTCGGGCGCATCAAGGACATCATCGGGCAGCTGTGCGGCCGCGGTTATTTGGCAACCTCACAGGGACAGTACCCGGTCGTGGGGCTGGGCCCGCGTGCCGGCGAGGTCGAGGACGAGGCGTTTGCCTTTACCGTTAAGCGTCGTGCATCCAAGCGCAAGGCCTCGGCCCGCGCCCTCCGTGCGGTGGATCTGCTGCGCGAGGAGGCCGAGCTGGATCAGCGCCCGCGCGTGGGCGACGATGCCGAGCTGTTCGAGCGCTTGCGGGCACTCCGCAAGGAGATTTCGACCGAGCTGGAGATGGCGCCGTACATGGTCTTCTCCGATAAGGCCCTGCGCGGTCTGTGCCGCCTGCGCCCTCAGACGCGCGACGAGCTTATCCGGGTCAACGGCATTGGCGAGAAAAAAGCCGACGCCTTTGGCGAGCAGTTTATGGCGGCGATTGAAGAGTTTGAATCCGAGCATGCACGGGATGGAGCGTAACGATGGCAGCCGATAGCAAGAGCGACCGTACTGACGTGTCCGCCGTGCCGCTGTACCAGCAGGTTATGGACGACCTAAAGGGCGAGATCGCGCGCGGCGTGTACGCTGCCGGCTCGCGCATTCCTTCCGAGATGGAGCTCGCGAAGTCCTACGGCGTGGGGCGCATTACCGTGCGTCGCGCCATTGAGGAGTTGTCGCGCGCGGGATATCTCAACCGTCAGCAGGGGAGGGGCACGTTTGTGTGTGCGCCCAAGCTCAAGCGCAAGATTGTCCAGAAAGGCGACGTCCAGAGTTTTACCGAGGCCTGCGCTGCCAACGACATGGCGGCCGGAGCGCGCCTGGTGTCGCGCACGGTGATTGCGGCGACGCGCGAGGACGCGGCTTTTTTTGGCGTGGAACCCGGCTGCGAGCTCATCGTGGTCGAGCGCGTGCGCACGGCCGATGGCGTGCCCGTCATGCTCGAGAACAACGCCTTTGTGCTGGCCGACCATCCCTATCTGCAGCAGCTTGCCGACGAGGACCTCACCGACAATTCGATTTTTGCGCTCGTTGCCGTGCATTCGGGCCGCGCACCGCTCAAGTCCGATCCCTGTACCGTGGAGATCGCGCTCGCCGATGCTCAGACGGCCCCGCTGTTGGAGGTGCCGGTCGGCGAGCCGCTCTTTTATATGGAGGCGTACTTTACCGATGCGGACGAGCGGCCCTTGCTGCTCGGGCGCCAAAAGATCGTGGGGTCGCGCTACGTGTTCGACATCTAACGTCCATAGATAGAACAATACAGAACAAGTTTGGTGAAATGAATTCACCTGCGACAGCTTGCGTGCTATAAATAGGACAACATAGAACGACCGCAGGTACGAGCTGTCGCCGCTCAAAGCCGCCACACAGGGAGGAATGTCACCGTGAACGCACACGATCTGGTTCAGGAAATTATCGAGCGCAAGGGTAAGATCGAGAATGTCTTTTGGATCGCCTGCGGCGGTTCGATGATTGACCTTATGCCGGCCAATGAGCTGCTCAAGCGCGAGGCAACCACGTTTACTTCGACGGTCTACACGGCGCGCGAGTTTTGCCTTATGGCCCCCAAGAGTCTAGGGCCGAAGTCGCTCGTCATCGCCTGTAGCCACAGCGGCAACACGCAAGAGGTCGTCGACGGCTGCGAGATGGCGCTGGCCGCCGGTGCCGAGGTCGTGACTATGACTGACTACGCGGGTTCCAAGATCGATAACGGCAAGTGGACCACCTGGGTTTACCCGTGGGGCAAGGGCGAGTCGCAGGCCGAAGTTCCGCAGGGCATCGGCGCTCTGGTCGCCGCCGAGCTGCTCGACCAGCAGGAGGGCTACGAGGCGCTCGCCGACATGTACGCCGGCCTTAAGCAGATGGACGCGCTGCTGCCCGCTGCCCGCGAGAAGGTCAACGCCGAGCTGGGCGATCGCTTTGCCGAGCTCTGCCAGCAGCACAAGTTCTTCTATATCCTGGGCTCCGGCCCCAACTTTAGCCAGACCTACGCTATGGCCATCTGCTCGCTCATGGAGATGCAGTGGCAGCACTGCTGCTACATCCACTCCGGCGAGTATTTCCACGGTCCCTTCGAGGCTACCGAGCCCGGCGTGTTCTACTTTGTGCAGCTTGGCGCTGGCGAGTGCCGCCCCATGGAGGAGCGCGCACTGGCATTCCTCAACACGCACACCGATACAGTCATGGTGCTCGATGCGCTTGAGTACGGCGTGGGCGAGGTGCCTGCCAGCGTGCGCTCGTACCTGGAGCCGATCTTCTTCTATGCGATGAGCTGTGAGCTGCGCGCCGCCCGCGGCAAGGTATTTGACCACAGCCCCGAGGTTCGCCGCTACATGGGCGTCGAGCGGTACTAGGTAACGGGGAACGCGATTTTCATGACGGGGCCTTCGCCAAGCGCGGGCCCCGTTTGCGTTACGGTGCCCCTTTCTGTTTGTCGAAAAACGAAGTCAAATACTTTTCTCGAGAAGTGAACGACCTATTTTGGACCCCCGAAGCATCGACATTTTTTGACGCCAAAACAGCAGGAAAATCTTAATGAAACTGCAGGAAATGGTCTCCACAAAGTGCCGATGCTTCGAGGGCTCGTTTTTGCTCGTTCACTTTTCGGGAAAAGTATTAGACCTAAATCTGCAAGCGTGTCGCGTGAGTCAAAAAGCGGGCCGCGCCGGTGGGTTTCCGGCGCGGCCCGCTTTACATTGTGTCCGCATGAGTGAGTTGTCGCATCAACCGGCGGACTACTTGGCGTCGTAGGCCTCGGCGTCCCACCAGTCGAGCTGGGCGATGTTGTCGCGGATGTGCTGACAGCTCTTGTGGAAGCCCTCGAGCTCGTGCTCGGAAAGGTCGAGCGTGTAGACCTCCTCGACGCCCTCGGCGCCGATCACGCACGGCAGGGAGGTAAAGATGCCCTCCTCGCCATATTGGCCGGTCATAAGCGTAGAGGCCGAAAGCACGGCGTGCTCGTTGTGCAGCACGGCGGCGCAGACGCGCGCGGCGGAGTTGGCAACGGCGTACTCGGTGCACTGCTTGCCGGCGTAAGTCACATAACCGCCCTTGCGTGCGAGCTCCTCGACCTCCATGTGGTCGAAGGCGTACTTGTCGGGGTTCTCGGCCTGAAGCTCGTTGAGGCTCTTGCCGGCGATGGTTGCGGCCTTAAAGGCGGCCAGCTGGCTAAAGCCATGCTCGCCGATCATGTAGGCGTCGATGGACTTGGGGCTCACCCCGACCTTCTTGGAGATCTCGGTGCGCAGGCGGGCAGAGTCCAGGCCACAGCCCGAGCCGATGATCTTCTTGGGATCGTAGCCGGTCAGATGCCACAGCTCGGTGCACACGACGTCGCAGGGGTTGGAGATGCTCACGAAGATGCCGTCGAAGCCGGCATCGACGATGCGCTTGGCAAAGGTGCGGGCGGCGTCGGTGGTAAAGAACAGCTCGCCGTCGCGGTTGCCGGCGGCCAGTGCGACCTTGCCGGCGGCGTTGACGATGACGTCGCAGCAGGCCAGCTCCTCGTAGTGGTCGTAGCAGTTGACGATCTTGGTGTTGTACGGAACAAACGAAAGGGAGTCGCGCAGGTCCTGGACCTCGGACGTCACCTTTGCCTCGTTGATATCGCAGAGGTACAGCTCATCGGCAATGCCCTGCATGAGCAGGCTGTTGGCGACATGTGCTCCTACGTGGCCCTGGCCGACCACACCGATCTTACGCGTCTGGTACATATTCATATCCTTTCGGCCGAGTTTTTCGCATCGAACCATTGTAGCGTCCTGCTGCCACTTTGCTAGGCTAAAGCGCCGTAGATTTTTGGGACATGCCTTAATCTCTACTTTTGGAGTGATTTGGGCCGATGACGGTGTCTCGGGGCGATGCACTCGCGCGGATGGGGCCGCTCGTTGTACCATAGCTGCAACTGACTCGTAAGGAGCATCCATGCCCATTCGCATCCCCGACGCCCTCCCTGCCGCCGCGCAGCTCGAGAGCGAGAACATCTTTGTCATGACCGAGTACCGCGCGCTGCACCAGGACATCCGTCCGCTGCGCGTGCTCATCCTCAACCTCATGCCAACCAAGATCGCCACCGAGACGCAGATCATGCGCAAGCTCTCCAACACGCCGCTGCAGGTAGAGGTGGACCTGCTGCGCACCAAGACGCACGAGGCCACGCACGTGAGTGCCGGCCACCTGGAGACGTTCTACCGTACGTTCGACGACATCCGCGATATCCACTACGACGGCCTGATCATCACGGGCGCGCCGGTGGAGCAGATGCCGTTCGAGGAGGTCGACTACTGGCCCGAGCTCTGCCAGATCATGGATTGGTCCACCACGCACGTGCACTCTACGCTGCATATTTGCTGGGGTGCACAGGCAGGGCTCTACCATCATTACGGTATCCAGAAGTGCGACCTGCCGGCCAAGGCGAGCGGCGTGTTTGAGCATTATCTGGTGAAGCCGCAAAGCCCGCTGGTCCGCGGCTTTGACGACCGCTTCTATGCCGTGCATTCACGCAATACCGATGTGCGCCGCGAGGACGTGGAGGCCGAGCCGCAGCTTGAGGTCGTGGCCGTATCAGACGAGGTGGGCCTGTACATCGTCAAGTCGACCGACAGTCGCCGCTTCTTTGTCTTTGGCCATCCCGAGTACGATACCGACACGCTGCGCCTGGAGTACGAGCGCGACGTGAAGCGCGGGCTCAACCCCCAGGTGCCGGCGCATTACTTCCCAGGTGACGACCCCACCGCCGAGCCGCGCAACGTCTGGCGCAGCCAGGCTCAGCTGTTCTACACCAACTGGCTCAACTACTACGTCTACCAGACCACGCCCTACGACCTGGCCCGCGCCGGCGAGGAGCACTAGGCTACGGCTGCGGTTGCGGTTGTGGCTGCGGCGTGACGAGCGTGGATTTTCGGATGCCCATCTTGCGGGTGCGATACAACGGCGGTTAGGCGCTGATGATGTGGGGTAGCGGCAGGTCGTGGGTGTCGGTGGGAACGTGGTCGACACGCTGCTCGTCAAAGGCGATGCCGATGATTTGGCATGCGGGCGAGAGCGTGGGCAGGTAGCGGTCGTAGCAGCCGCCGCCGTAGCCCAGGCGCGCGCCGGTGTGGTCGAAGGCTACGAGCGGCACGACGATCATATCGAGCGCCTCGGCAGGCACGATAGGAAAGCGGCTGCTGTCGACGTCCGTGGCTGCGAAGGCCCGCGTAGGGTGGGCGATAAACGGGGCCTCGGACGCATCGCCGGCAGCAACTGCCCGCATGCACATGCGCTGGCCACAAGCCACGGTGTCAGCTGCCGAGAACATGCACGGATAGGCCACGCGCCAGCCGTGTTTTGCGGCCGCTGCGGCAAACGCGGCAGGATCTGCCTCGGAGCCCATGGCGGCATAGACGGCAACGGTGCGTGGGGCCACGGGACCCGAGCCGCCCAGCAACTCAACGAGCCGCGCGCATACAGCAGCAGACTTTGCCGCCCGCATATCCAAATCTAGAGCATCGCGCCGGGCAATTACCGCCCGCCGCAACTCGGCCTTATCCATCCCGGCCCCTCTCTCAAACCTACCAAAAAGGGACAGGTTTATTTTGGTAGGTTTTATCTGGTCAAATGTCGAAACCACCACGCAAACCATCGCAAGGGAGCAGCTCATGGACACCTTCGTGGGTTTTGACGAAGAGTGGGTGTTCGCGGCGGTGTGTCTCGATCTGTAACAGTAACTCGGCAAAATCGGGCCTAGATGTTACAGATTTAGACAAAGGGCCGGCGTCATCCGAAAACGTCTCGATTTGTAACATTTGGAGCTAATATTGCCGTCTAGATGTTACAGATTTAGACAAACTGGTGTGACGGGCTGAGCTGCCCCGCCCAAGCAGCGGCAAAAGAAAAGGCAGATTTTTTAGGCATGTCCCAAAAATCTACCTTTGCTGTGCGTTAGCCCAGCAGGTCGATGACGTTGAAGCCGGCGTTGCTCTTGGCGATGACGTCTCGGCCGCCAAAGACGCAGGTGGGCGAGACGGCTGCGATGCGCGTCACGTCGGCGCCGAGCGAGCGCAGCTCACCGGGCGTGGCGGCGAGCATCTGGGCGCGGCGCTCCTCGCGTGCATGCGGATCGAGTCCGGCCAGGTAGGTCGTGTTGCGGCGTTTGGTGAGCGCGTACGGCTTCACCGGCGCATCCATGCCGCTCACGCAGCTCACGATAAAGCCCTCAAAGGCTGCCTCGTCGGGCTCAAAACCGCCGAGCCATTCGCCTGCGCGCGCCACGCGCTCAATCGAGGGGTCGATTGCCGGGTCGCGGTAGGTGTAGAACGCGGCCTGACGCTCGCCTGCCGCGCGGAATCCGCAGCCGTACGCCCCGCCCTTCACGCGGATCTCGTTCCACAGGTAGTCGTAGGAGAGCGCGTTGGCGGCAACCGCCCAGGCGCCCGTCACGTCGAGCCCTAAGCGACGCGGGTCGCATGCGCTTGCCGCAAAGCAGATGTCGCTGGGGATGACAAAAGCCTCGTGGCGGTCGCACGGCGTCGGCACCACGAGCGTGTCGCGGCCGGCAACAGCACCGTCGCCCGCGCCCAACCCCAGGTCGCCCGCGGCGGCCCAGTACGCGTCAAAGTCCTCATCGCTGCCGGTAAAGCTCGCCAGACAGCCGTCGGCCACAAAGATGCGGCCTGCCAGCTCGGCAAGCTTGGCGCGCAGGTCGTCCAGGCGCTCATCAAAGTGGTCGAGCAGATCGCGCAGGAACAGGTAGAAGTCCACGCCCGAAAGCTGCTCGCGCACCACGGCCGAAGGCGAACTGTAGCTCATCGCGCGGCCAAGCGCCGCCGAGTGTCCGTTGTTAATGAAGCCCTGCTCAAGCCCAATGCGAATCTGCGTGAGCACGTCGCGCACGCGGTCGGCGTCGGCATCGAGCAACAGCGTGCTCGACCACACCTCGCGCGGCAGGCTCGCCAGCGCATCGATCTTTTCGGACAGGGCGCCGGCGCTCACCAGCAGGTAGGGGCGCACGCCGTCCACGTCGGGCTGCGTCATGACCTCGGTCGTAAAGCTCAAAAAGCCCAGCCTGCCAGCGATGAGGTTGTCGAGCTCCTCGGCCGAGTGCTCGCTCGTGGGCAGCTGTTTGAGCAGGCGACAGAGCAGGGTCACATAGGGCAGGTCTTCAAACGCGACGCAGCTCAGGTCGAAATACTGCATGGCGTAGGCCAAGCGGTTGGTGGGGATGCCGTGGCGCAGGCAGGGGATGGGCGCGGTCGTGTCCACGACCAGCGGCGGCTCGGGGCGCGCCTCGCCAATGTCGGACACGCGCAGGCGTGGCAGCGTGGCCTTGGCCTCGGGCGCGTCATCCGCCTCCTGCGCGGCGCGCAGCGCAGCCGTGCGCTCGACCACATCGGCCAGCTCGGCATCGGTCATGGCATCGCGCTTGGCTGCCAGCTCGGCGGCCTCGGCACTCTCCGCACCCTCGGCGGCATCCACCGGCACCAGCTCGACCAGCGCCATGTGGTCGTTTTCCAGCACCAGCTCGCGCAGCAGGTCCTCAAAATAGCTGCCGTCCAGCTCGCCGCGCAGCTCCTCGTACACCGGGCCGTACTTGAGCGCCAGCGTCGCGGCGTCGTCATCGTAGAGCCAGGTGCTCAGCGCGTCGCACGCAATGGCCACGCCGTCGGCGATACCGTAGTCGCGCTGGCGCAGGTCGTATTCGTTGCTGCTGATGATGGCCTCCAGGCGCTCGCGCGGAACGCCGCGCTCGCACAGGTCGCGGCAGGCGTCCTGGAACACGCGGCGCAGCTCGCGCGCCACGCCGGGCTGCGCGTTTTGCAGCATGATGATCTCGTAGGGCTGCAGGCTCTCGGCCGCGGTGTAGCTCACCACGTTGCCGCCCAGGCCGGCGGCCAGAATGGCCTTCTTAACCGGTGCCTCGTTGGAACCCAGCAGTGCCTCGAACAGGATGTCCGCCGCGATCGTGCGCTTGCGGTCGAGCGCGCTGCCCAGCACAAGACCCAGGCCCACCAGGGCGTTCTCGGGTGTGGTTGTCATCTCGACGCGCTTGTACTCGCAGGTCACGGGCGCCTGCACGACCAGCGGATTGGGCGCCAGCGTGGACGGGTCCTCGCCGGCGGCGACGGCTGCGTCCATGCGGCGACTCGCGGCACTCGGCTGCGACAGATAGCGCTCGTCCAAAAAGGCCAGTGCACGGTCCACGTCCAGGTCGCCGTAGAGCGTGATGTAGGAGTTGGAAGGATTGTAGTGGCGCGCGTGCGTGTCCAGGAACTGCTCGTAGGTGAGCGCGGGAATCGCGCGCGGGTCGCCGCCGCTCTCGTGCGCATAGGCGGTGTCGGGATAGAGCGCGGCGTTGACGGCGTCGTCCAGCACACTCATGGGGTCGGACAGCGCGCCCTTCATCTCGTTGAACACCACGCCGTTATAGCGTAGCGTTCCCTCGCGCAGGCTCGCGGAGCTGCCGTTGCCCTCGCCCTCGGCGCCCTCCGGCAGGTCCAGCTCGTAGTGCCAGCCCTCCTGCTCAAAAATGGTGGGCTTGGTGTAGATGGCCGGGTTGAACACCGCGTCCAGGTACACGTCCATCAGGTTGTACAGATCTTGCTCGTTGGTGGTGGCGACAGGGTAGATGGTTTTGTCGGGGTAGGTCATGGCGTTGAGGAACGTCTGCATGGAGCTCTTGATCAGGTCGACAAACGGCTCCTTGACGGGAAACTTGGCCGATCCGCACAGCACCGAGTGCTCGAGGATATGGAACACGCCGGTGGAATCGGCCGGCGGCGTCTTAAAGCCAATGGCAAAAGCCTTGTTTTCGTCGTCGCACGCCAGGTACAGCAGGCGGGCGCCCGAGGCGGTGTGGCGCAGCACGTAGGCGTCCGAGTCGAGCTCGGGCACGGTCTCGCAGCGCTCGACGTCAAAGCCGTGGCAGGTGGTGCCAGGCACCAGCAGCGCGGCGGCAGCGGCGCGCGGGTCGGTTAAGGTGGTGGGCATATGCAGTCTCCTTTGACGCCCCAGCGGGGGCGAATCGAGTCGAATCCTCGTGAGTATACCCATATGGGGCCGCGGCTCTGCGGCGAACTGGAGACGATGCCGGCGGATTGGACAAAGGCCCTGCGTGACCGCCGCGCGATCGTGGATATTCGGACACACGAGCGCGGATTTTCGGACGGAATCAGCCTCAAAACGCCCAAAAGCCGTCCAAATATCCGCCCTCATTTCCCGACCGTCCAAAAATCCACGCTCATCCGCCGCCCGCACATCTCTCATCTCTCATTCGTCACGAATACGAGAGATAACAGAAAGACGAGAGATGAATATGAGAGATAACTGAGCAGCAAAGAGACAAGAAATCACGGTATTGTCTCAATACTGATTGTTCTACCAGCAAAAACATGTTTAAATGAAACAGATGGTAGACATCTTATCTCTCATCTTTCACTCATCTCTAATACGAGAGATAACAGAGAGACAAGAGATAATTACGAGAGATAACTGAGAGACGAAGGAAATCTATTCGCGGCATTCTCCGCCGGACCGAGCGAAAGGACGTGCAGATGAACGAGAACGAGCTGATCGGTCTGCTCGAGTCTTTAAGGCGCATGGGCTCGGACGATCTTAGCGTCGAGGTCAAGGAGAGCGCCACGACGCTTTCTCGCGACGTATGGGAAACGGTTAGCGCATTCGCGAATACCGCCGGCGGAATTATCGTGCTCGGCGTGAGCGAGCGCGCGGGCTTTGTCCCGGTTGAGGACTTTGAGACCGAGAAGGTGCTCAACCAATTTGTCGCAGGCATGGGTGATGCCGGCGGTCGCGGAAAACTGGCCAATCCGCCCAAATACACTATTGAGCGCGTGGAGCTTCGGGGCACCGTGGTTCTCGTTATCACGATTGAGGAGCTCGACCCGTCGAGCAAGCCCTGCTATGTAATAGAACGCGGCGCCCAGGGCGGCAGCTACAAGCGCATTGATGACAAAGACGTGCCACTTTCATCGACCGAGGTTTTGGCACTGTCGTCATACGAGCGGACGAGTCCTAGCGATCGCGATGCAGTGCCCGGCGCGGTTGCAGGCGATCTTGACGAGGCACTGGTCGATCGCACGATAGAGCGTGCTTTCTCGCTGACACCTCGGGCAATGCGCGGCGCGCCGGACAAGAAAACGAAGCTGGAGCGCCTGAATTTCCTCGACTCCCAGGGCAAAGTTACTAAGGCCGGGCTCCTGGCTGCGGGTGCCTATCCTCAGCAGTTCTATCCTAAGCTCTTTATCGATGTGGCGGTCTATGCCGGAACGCAGAAGGGCGCGGCGGGGTCGTTGAGGTTCATGGACCGTACGATCTGCGAGGGAACGTTGGGCGAAATGATCTCGGATGCCGTCGCGGCAGTCGCCAAGAATTTGCGGCGAACCTCGACGATCCAAGGCGTCTCGCGTGTCGACTCGCTGGAGATTCCCGAGGAGGTCCTGCGCGAGGCAATCGCCAACGCCGTAATCCACCGAGAATACGGAGATCGGTTCTGTGGGCAGTCGGTCGCTGTTGACGTCTTTGATGACCGTATCGAAGTGGCGAACCCCGGCGGCCTATACGGAGGAAAGACTCGCGAGAACTTGTTTGACGGCAGCTCCCGGTGCCGCAACGCGACGCTCATGAAACTCATGTCGATTGTTCCGCTGCCGGATGGCGCAGGTTCGCCGGCTGAGGGCAATGGCTCGGGCATTCCGATGATGATCGACGCCATGTGTGCTCATGGTTTGGCCGAGCCCCTGTTCTGCCCGGGATTCGATCGGTTCAAAGTGGTTCTCTATCGCTCAAAGGTCGAGCCGGTCGACCACGGCGGTGACTTAATTGTGGCGGCACTTAAGCGTTGCGGTGAGCTGGGTACGCGCGAGTTGGCGGAGCACACAGGGCTCACAATTTCCCAGGTTAGGTCGCGCGTCAACACACTCATTGCTCAAGGCGAGCTTGAGCCTACAGCGCCGGCGACGAGTCGCAACCGCAAGTATCGACTGTCGGAGCGTGCGGAATAAATGCGCCAGCGGACGAGGTGACCCAATAATCGACTCTCGATTGGCGCCCGCTAAGGTAAGGCGGTTGTTGCCCAGTCGACGGCGAAGTTAAAAATCCGGCTTACGCTGGCATAGTCCCGAACCCATCCATCAGGAACAGCCTAAGAACCAGTTTGATGACATTTCCCGGTTTGACTTCAGCCGCGCCAAAGACGTGGCGCTCGGCGAGCTCGCTGCAGTATGCATAGATGTCGCGGATAAGGTCCGCGCCCGAAAGCGTAAACATGTAGCCTGCGTCCGAAAGCGCATTGGGCGCGGCGGGCAACTTGGCCATGTGGCAGAACGTTTGCAGGTCGGGCGCCATAACATTCTGGTAGTCGAGGTGGCCGCTGGCATCCTGTGCGGCAAGCTCCAATTGGCGCACAAAATCCAGCGCCGCCGCTAACACAAAGCTCGGCGTAGGCGCATTGACGTCCTGAGTGGTCGCCACAAGCCTGCCCGCCGCCTGCGTGACAAGCCAAGCGACCTCGCGCTGGCAGCGCACGGCCTTGCGCGTAACCGGCTTGATGGACGAAGAAGAAACGCTTCCCTTAGGCGGATTCGAAGCAGCCATAAGACCCTCCCATGAACAATCCGGCCCAATAAGCCCGGATGAAACATGTGCTACATCAGTATACAGGGGAGTGGGATGGAAAAACGGAGCCGACAGCGTGAACTGCCGGCTCCGGATTGCTTGCCTTAGAGGCCGTACACTTCGACCATAGCTTCACCAATACGGTGGGGCACGCCGGTGACGAGTGCGTTGCCCATGCAGAAGGCTCGATGGCCGTCAGTCATGCCCGTATCGGTCCAGCCTTTCGGGAATCCCTGAAGCTGATCGAGCTCGTCGGGAACAAGACGGCGGAAACGGCCATCGGGACATTCGATGACGTGCTTGAAGCGGCTCGCTCCCGTGCCGCCTTCTCCTGTGAGGATGGTGCGGCTCGGCTTGTCGGTGGCATCCGGGAAGCTCATGGCTCCCTCGGAATACGTGTACGTAAAGCCTGTCTTTTTGTTAGTGCGCTCTTCGCGCTTGCTGCCCTTAAGGTAGCGCCAGTCGGGAAGCTTTTCGTCGGAGATGTAGAACTGCTCCGGGACATCAGCCTCGTCGACAAGCACGTCGCCAAGCACGTGGCGCTCACCGTGATAGTCTTCGGCAAAGTCGCAGGTCAGAACATGACAGCCCTGCATGACGCCGGCATTCTTGAATTGAGAGGTCTTTTGGCCGACGCCAAAACGAGTTGAGTTCTCGTAGGGGTCGGGTAAAACGTCGAGCTCGGACATCTCGTCGGGATAGATGGCGGGGAAGGCTTTAGCCATGACGCCGTTGTGCATGCGATCAACGAGATCAACCCTGCCAGCGTCCTTTTCGCAGAAGATATAAACACGCTTGCGACGCTGGGGGAAACCGTATTCGGCAGAGTTGACCACGCGCCATTCGACCGTGTAGTCGAGGTCGGCAAGACAGCTTAGGATAATGGCGAAGTCGCGACCGCGTTGAGACGCGGGCGATTTGAGCAGGCGGTCGACGTTTTCGAAGAGGCCGAACTTGGGTTCCTTCATCTCGAGGAAGTGATAGATGTCCCACCAGAGGACACCCTTCTTGCCCTCGATGCCGTGCGCCTGATTGAGAGGACGCGCGACAGAGTAGTCTTGGCAGGGAAAGCCACCGACGACCATTTGCACATCGGGGATTTTAATTTCGCCGGCTTCAGCCTGCTCCAAGACCTTATTGATATCTTCGTTGACAACGGAATCTTCGCCAAAGCGGTCCATGTAACAACGTGCCGCAAACTGACGCGCCTTGGTTCCGGGCGGTTCCCACTGATTTGCCCAAATGGTGCGGAAGGGGCCGGCTGGTTTCATATAGAAATTGGGATAACGAGGGTCGGCATAGCCTTCGAGGCCCAGACGAAATCCGCCGACGCCAGCAAAAAGCTCGGCGATTTTGACCTCTGACATACTCACTCCCCCAAATCGCTGCAAATGCAAAGATCAAGGGTACAGAAATCGGGTTGCAAATGGACGATCCCCAGGGGATCTTCACGGTATAACCCGAATTTACAGTAGCATACATATTAGATCGTGTCTTATTTCGAGAGGATTTGCCATGTCCAAGAAGCACCTCGATTTCAAGCGCATGCTTGACGATACTGATTTTTCTGACCCCTCAAGCATCGAGCGCTATGCTGCCAATCTCGACGGGATGACGTTTCGCGATATTCTTGAGCTTGGCATTGCTCCGGAGGGGGAGAGCGCGCCCAAGGACTTTGGTTCCAAGAAGTACAAGGGCGGTATGGGGACCCTAATCGAGGAGCGTTACTTTGGCTACAAGGCCAACAGCGACGACCGGCCGGACTTTCCCGAGGCGGGTGTCGAGCTCAAGGCAACGTGTTTTGACGTACTTAAAGACGGTCGTAAATCTGCCGGTGAACGTCTTGTCTTGACGATGATTCCCTACGACCGTCCCGTTTCGCTCGACTACGACAGCTCGCATCTCAAGACCAAGCTCAGCAATATCCTGCTGATTTACTACGGCCGAGATCGTTCCATCGATAAATACGACCAGCGCATTGAGCGTGCGGTCATGGTGCGTCTTCCCGAAGAAGACATGAAGATCATTCGCGCCGACTACGAGAAGATCATTTCTTATATTCAGGATGGCCGTGCGGACGAGCTTTCAGAAGGCATGACGACTTATCTGGGTGCTTGCACGAAGGGCGCAACTGAGGCCACGATGTGGGCGGACCAGTATTATGAGTACTTCAATACCGATACGGGTGAGATTGAGCACCATCGCGCAAAGCGTCGCGCCTTTTCCCTCAAGCGCTCGTATATGGACTATGTGCTCCACACTTATGTCCTCGGTGCTCCGCGAGTCGGGGAGAGCATTGTTCAGGACGATGGCAAGTCTATCGATTTCGAAAGTTACGTAACTGGACTTATCGAGCAACACTATGGCGAAACTGATCGCCAGATTGCGGAGCAATACGGGTTGGAGTACACGGGCAATAAGGCGCAGTGGACAACGCTCGTCTATCGTATGCTCGGAATCAAAAACAATGCTGCCGAGGAATTCGTCAAGGCAGGCATTTCCGTTCGAACTGTTCGAGTTAACAACAGGGGGCACATCGAGCAGGCTATGTCGTTCCCGCCGTTTGAGTTCAAGCGTTTGATCGAGGAAGACTGGGAAACGTCGCCTTTTCATGTGTGCCTTGAGACCAATCGTTTCTTTTTCGTTGTGTTTCGCGAGGACCACGATGGCGTGCTGCGTCTCGACCGTTGTTTGTTCTGGGCTATGGGAGAAAACGAAATCGAAGGCCCTGCGAAAGCTTGTTGGGATGAGACGCGAAAGGTGATACGTGAGGGCATTGAGCTCAATCCATATCGGGATGCGAGCGGAAAGCTCAAAGTGACTAACAATCTGCCCGGTATGGCGGACAACCCAATTGTTCACGTTCGTCCACATACGTCAAAAGCGGCTTACAAGTTTGCCGATGGAACAGAGGTCGGTGACATCGCAAGGAATGCTTACGAACTGCCCGACGGGCGCTGGATGACGAAGCAATCGTTCTGGTTCAACAAGGGCTACCTGGAGCATATTCTGGGGCTGTAGCGTTTCGAGATCATTTAACAATCAGCCCCTGCTCCTTGATACCTCGATGTCGTCTCTACAAATAAACCCCCTCACCGAGCTTCTTGTGGAACTCGGCGTGATGGTCGCGTGCCCAGGTAAAGAGTGCCTGGTCAAAATTGGTACGCGTGGCCGGGACGCCAAAGACGCCGGCAACTTCGACGCGCACAAACTCCAGTGCCGGCAGCTTGTTGATGGCAGTGAGGGCAAACGGGGACGTGGGTTCTTCGAACAGATAGCGGCTGCCTTGCAGCGCGTCGCAACTGGTGCACGTGTTGCCGAGTGACGGGGCTTTGGAGGCTCGCGCGCCTACGGGCTTGTAGCCACAGCGCTTAGAAAGATAGTCGCGGATCTCGCCCGGCACGCAGCCAAGAGCGGGAACAATGGCGAGTGCGTTGGCATTGGTCGTATCGATGGCAATGTGCCCGGCCTTGTTGGGTGCGTGCGCGATGGCGATGCCCTCGTCGTTATCGGTTCGATAGGGAATGCCGAAGGCCGCGACCGAGGTCTCTTTGTGACACTTCCAGCACTCGCGCTTGCCCAGTACTAGATATATATACGGCGCAGAGGGGTCGGATCGGTCAATACCGGGCAGCCACTCGGCAAAGGGTTCGGGGTTGACGCCGCTGGGTACATACCAGATCTTCTTGGTCCGGTCCCATTTGGCGCCCAGCGCCTTGGCTTCTTCTTTGCGCGAAAAGGGAACATCGAGCTCGGTGCGCATGGTGGCTCCTTGGTGCTGCAGGTGTAAGTGGCTCAAGGATACCGCAGGGTGTGGACGTTGTGGCGTTTTGCCGAGAAGCCGCGGTGCGGACTGGTTGGTTACGCCTTGGATAAACTGGCAAGTAGATGGTCGGCTTTTGGCCAGTTGAGCGGCAACCTTGCCAAAAGCTTGACGGATTGCGGTTTGGGCATCGGCGAATGAACACTTTGGCGCACCTCGGCGAAAAAACCGCCGGTCGTTTGTCGGAAACTTAACAGAACCGCCAGCCGCCGCCGGCGTGCGTGCTATCTTCGCGCCATGAGGTACTTTATCGTTTCACATAACGCCGCATTGGCGCTGTTGGCGCACATGCCGAACCCCCGCTTTGGGGATTCGGAGCCAGAGGTCGTGTCGATTGCAGGTGCCTGTGCGCTCTTGGATCAAGAAGCGCAGGAGGTTATCGATCGCTATGACCTGGGGATCGAAACGCTGGATTTGCTGGTGCCGTCGCGCGCCGGCCGTCGGCAGAGCAAGCATGTTAAGACACATCTGTGCACCAACGAGCTCCCGGCGGGTTCGTTTATCTCGCTGGGCCACTGGATGGGCGACCTTGATGCGTATGTGTGCTCTCCCGAGCTGGCGTTTTTGCAGGCTGTGCACGATGGCGATATGGCAGCGGCCGTCTATGCCGGCTATGCGATGACATCGGATTACCGGCTGGATAACCTTGCTCCCGGTGGGGTAACAGGCAGGGATGCGGGCATGCGCGATAGCAGGCTCACGACTAAGGAGCTCATCGCGGCGTATATCGAGAAGTCACCCAAGGTGAGGGGTATCGCGAAGGCAAAGGCGCTGCTTGCATATGTGATCGAGGGGTCGCGCTCTCCGAGGGAGTCGGGGCTCTGCATGTTTATGTCGCTGCCTGCGCGCTACGGCGGGTATGCATTGGGTAAGGCCGAACTTAACAAGAAGGTCTTCATTCGCGATGGATACAATGACGGACGTGATCACAAGCTTCGCGTGTTGGAGCGCACACCCGACATAACGCTTACGGCTAAAGTCGAGGTGGGCATGGATAAAGTAAAGGCCGGGCTGCTGCCAGAGGTGCTGACCGCGATGGTCGATTACGACAGCGATGCCATTCATGACGGACGCGAGAAGATTTACAAGGATGCCGAGCGCCGCAACGAGTTGGAGCTGTTGAGCGGCGTGGCACACTTCACCGTGACGACTGAACAGGCAAATGACTACGACAAGCTCATCCGGCTGTGCGAACGCATCCGACGGAAGCTGCACCGGAACAAGCGACCCATTTTTAACAAGCCCATGAGCGAGGAGCAGCGATACTTTGCCCTCAAGCGCGTCGAAGCGAAGCGGTTTAAGCTTTGGCAGGCCGTAATCGAGGCGCGTCAACATTGGTAGGGGCGGTTGCTGGGCATGGGACCAAGGGCCTCATTGTCAGGTCTAATACTTTTCCCGAGAAGTGAACGAGTCAAAACGGACCCCCGAAACATCGACACTTTTGGTGGCTTATTTCCTGCGGTTTTATCATTGGAATCCTGCGGTTTTGGCTGTAAAAAGTGTGGATGCTTCAGGGGTCCAAATAAGGTCGTTCACTTCTCGGGAAAAGTATTAGACCTGGTTATGGGAAGGCTGTCCGGATGTGGCCGCGAGGCTTGCGAAGGCCAGATCGGGGCGGTCGCCAAGGCTGTTTGGGTGATTTTGGGGCTGGTTGGGGCAGTCGCCAAGGCTGTTTGGGTGATTTTGGGGCTGATTGGGGCGATCGCCGGGGTTGTCTGGGCGACTTTGGGTGTGGCAGGGGTAATTGTCGGCGATACCGAAGCAACTTGGGGTCTGCCGGGATGATTGCCGGTTATGTAGAGGCGGTATCAGCCTCGATTGGGATGGTTATTGGAGCTGCCGAAGCGGTTTTGGGTGCCACGGCGCCCTTTTGGCTTAGCAGATAAAACAAAACAGCCCAGAGGCATAGCCTCTGGGCTGCGAACATTTGGTGGGCGTTACAAGATTTGAACTTGTGACCTCTTCCGTGTCA
>OLNH01000937.1_pt1 | contig 19093 bp, 19 predicted proteins | sample 1643101 | NCBI WGS metagenome assembly OLNH01 (sample SAMEA3136758, study PRJEB25190) | human gut metagenome | biome: human gut; feature: human-associated habitat; material: faeces | place: Austria | collected 2013
GCGCAGAGGTTGAGGATGGTGCTTTTGGTGAGAATCTGGTTGTGGAAGGGATTGAGTTTGCAAAGCTTCCGGTTGGCACCAGATTTCGTTGTGGTGAGGTTGTGCTGGAGCTGACTCAGATCGGAAAGGAGTGCCACAATGGCTGTGCTATTTTTCAGAAGATGGGTGAGTGCATCATGCCCCGGGAAGGTGTGTTTACAAGAGTGCTGAAAGGTGGAAAAGTTTCCGTCGGTGACGAGATGACTGTGGATAAAGCTATGATTTTTGATACCCATGCACATTACGATGATGAAGCTTTTGATGAGGATCGTTCTGACATGCTGGATGGCATGCAGGAGAATGGGATCGGGCATATTGTGGATGTGTGTGCTTCTGTGGGACATTTTGACCGGGTTTATGATCTGGTTGGGAAGTATCCTTTTGTTTATGGCGCAGTGGGTGTTCATCCGGATGATGCGGATAAGGTGGATGCAGCTGTGCTGGATGAGATCCGCAGATATTGCGACATGGAAAAAACGGTAGCCGTAGGCGAGATCGGCCTGGATTATTACTGGCATAAGGAGAAGGAGGAGCATCTTCTCCAGCAGAAGGTATTCCGCCAGCAGATGGACATCGCCCGTGAGAAAAAGCTCCCATTTATGATCCACAGCCGTGACGCAGCAGAGGATACGCTGAATATTGTGAAAGAATATATGCAGGATGGGATGTACGGCGGAGTTATCCATTGCTTTTCCTATAGTAAGGAAATTGCAAGAGAGTATCTGAATATGGGACTTTACCTGGGAATCGGTGGAGTGGTTACTTTTAAGAATTCCCGGAAGCTGAAAGAGGTGGCAGAGTATGCGCCGCTGAATCAGATCCTGCTTGAAACCGACTGCCCCTACATGGCACCTGTGCCGAACCGTGGAAAAAGAAACAGCTCCCTGTATCTGCCGGAGGTTGTGAAGACCATTGCGGAGATTAAGGGAATCAGCTGCGAGGAGGTTGTGGCTGTGACGGAGAGTAATGCGTTGAAGGTGTTGAATTTAATTTGATAAACTTGGGAAAAAGTGCTTTGTTATGAGCAAATAGTTGAATGTTCATTTGAGTTTAGTAATATGAAATGAAGAAGGAGCCGTTGTATAGTAGATGAAACATCTGTTTAACAACGACTCCTTTTCAGATCAACAAGGAAATCACCCGGCAGGCGTGCCATTCTCCTGCATCTCTCAGAACTTAAAAGAAAGCTCTTGTCAGTACCAGCGGCGCATGGTTGACACGAAAGTTTACCACCACGGGGAATTTCTTTTGTTAGGGGTTCCAATATGGGGCTATTATAGAAATTATAGATTAATAATTAACAATCTAAATTTACATTCCAAAATGATAATCCTATTCTTTATATATTATATATGACATAAGCATAAAATTAAAGAAAAAAATATTATTTCCATTAGAATGTTATTTATTTTGTGTATTGATTTAGGCTGTGATATATGATATTTTAGAAGAAGGAAAACAATTTAATTAATTACCATAGAAGGGAGGAACAAGATGAATGAATTAAAATTGGAATTTCAGTTGGAGACAACGGAAATTCCGGCAGAACTGGACAAGGTTTTGGTGAGCTTTCTGAAAGCAACAATAGAGAATTATTCTCCGGCACTTTTTGAAAAGCTTTATAATAAAAATTCGTCCATACTAAAAAAATATACCTGGGCAACATGCCTGCCTGGGGCAAGATTTACACAGGAAAAAATATTACTTAACCAGAAGCGATTTACTATGACATTTTCAGATGCAGACATAGGGGAACTGATTGAATTTTATAATGCATTTATACTTATGAAATATAAGCCATATTCTATGAATCAGAACTCTATGCGATTGATGGCAGTAAAGATACGAAACATTCCAGAAATACAGGATACAGAACTTATTATAAAAATGAGGAGTGCACTTATTGTTCGTAAGCATGATTCTATAAATAATAGTGATAAGTATTACACATGTAAAGATCTGGAATTTGGAGAAATGGTGAAGGAAAATCTGAGTATTTTTCTTGAAAAATTGAATTTGGAAATGGATATTAGTGATTTTTCAATAACCCCATTGAAAGGGAAAAAAGTGGTAACAAGGACATGGGGTCGCTTAGTAGATGGAAGTATCGGGATATATAAGATAACAGGAAATTTAGAACTATTGAATTTTCTGCGTGCGGCAGGATTGGGAACAAGAAGATCGATTGGAAAAGGGATGTGGGAAGTCATATATTAGGAGGTAAATTATCATGGAAAAATATGTGATTACTCTTGGTGATTTCCTGAAGAACGCCGGAATTGTGGGATTTCATTACATGCTTGAAACAGCAGGGGCTGAGAAAGAAGTTGATTTTGGATATACCGATGATAATCAGGCAATGTGGGTCAGCATGGACTATGCACAGAATGCAGATTGGACGGATATGTATTTTAAAGCTTTTATCAGATATTTTGGACCATTCAGCACATATCAGGGAATTAAAGATAAAATTCAATCATGTCTTGAAAAGATAGAAAGTGAAAACTGGAATTCAGGAAAACAGGAAAAAGAAGATCTGAAATTTATAAATGATAAGCTATTATCAAACAGCTATCAGGCTGGTTTTGCAAATATTCAAAAGAGGATTGAAAATCCAGAAATATATGAGAAACTAAAGAAAAATAAACTCAGTGATAAGCTGACATCAGAAGAATTAAAAACCCGGTTAAAAGAACTTCAGGAGTTTATAAATCAGCCAGAATGCAGCGAAACCTTTACAATGAAAAGTATTATATATACTTATATAAATAGGTTCTGGAATGGAAAATGTTTTCTTTTACGTCCTAATGCAAAGAAAGATATGCGAGAAGTATTTGAAAAAGATTTCTCCGAACCATTCCGAAAATATTTGAATACAGATCATAAAAAGGTGAAAGATCTCTGCATTGATTGTGGCAATCCAACAGGGCCGAAAGAAAAAGTTTCGATAGCATTTATGAATGAGGTTGGAGATGATTTTACAAGAAAACGTTCTGCATTTTGGGACTGTAAAGTAGATGCATTTCTTTGCCCGGGTTGTGCTTTTATATATGCTCTAAGCCCTCTGGGATTTCGTTTGTATGCAAATAAATTTGTTTTTGTAAATACAAATGACAGCATTAATACTTTATTATATACAAATTCTAAAATAGGAAGAATTGATAAAGAAGGAGAAAAAACTGAGAACAAAAAATATTCTCAGTGGTTTGCAGAGACAATCAATGTTTTATTAAGAGAAAAGCAACAGGAAATATCAAATGCCCAGGTGATCTTGCGTGGAGTAGGTGCAGATGACAGGTATAAATTAAGTATTATTCGCAGAAGAATAGTGGAAATTATCAAGGAAAAAAGAGTATCTGATGCATTAACTGCGTTAGCTAAAGCTCCGATCACTAAAGTTAAAGATAATTTTATAAATGTACATGAAACAGTAGTTATGAATCTTTTGCAGTACCGGGAGCAGTATCAGTTATTAAATCAGCTGTTTAAAGAAAATATAAAAGAGGAATCAAAGAATTTTTATATTTTCTGGGTATATGAGGTGCAACTTTGGACGGAACTTGTAGTTGCATATCCTGCAAATGTGGGTAAAAGAAAGGAGATTTCTATGAGTTGTGGAGCTATGAAAAAAAGTGGAGCGGATTTGAGAAAAGTAATCATGACTGCAAAGGGAATGACTTCCAGTGAAGGCCTTAGAGGTATTGAATATCAGCTGTTAAATGCGTTAGCTGTGAGAAATGTAAATAAATTTATGGATGTTGTGATGCGTTTATACAGTGCATATGGTTCCAGGAGAAATGAAGATGGACATGAACTCCTGATACCAACAGGATTTGTTCAGATGTTAAATGATAAACAGAAATTCACGGAATATGGATATGCGTTTGTAATGGGATTAGTGGGATCTTATGAGCCTAAAAAGGAGGAAGCATGACTATGAAAAGAGAAGGTTTAACATTTACAGTGATTTTTCTGGCGGAAAGCGCAAATTATGGAGAGGGAATTGGAAATATTTCATCACTGAAAAAGATGACCAGAGGAGATTACGAAGAGTATTCATATATTTCCAGACAGGCACTGAGATATAACATGGTACAGCAGGCAAGCTGGGATACAACACCTGTAGATGGAAAAAGTGGAGTAGTACAGTTTGCTCCTTCTGCAACAATTGCAGACTATCCGGAGATCGATCTGTTTGGATATATGAAAACAACTTCTAAGGGAGAAGATCAGACAGGTGGAGCTTCTACGAGAAGTGCAGTTGCCAGACTCAGTAATGCCATTGCGTTGGAACCATTTCAGGGAAATCTTGAATTTTTGACCAATATGGGACTTGCTGTGAGAGGAAATCTGCAGAATGGTATTGCACAGAGTGAGATCCATCGCTCTTATTATTCTTATACTATGTCGATAGATCTGGACAGAGTTGGTGTAGATGGTGAGATCAATATTGCAGAAGAGGATAAAGCAGAAAGAGTGAAAGTTCTCCTGGATTCTGTTCATTATTTGTACAGAGATATTAAAGGAAGAAGAGAAAATCTCAGTCCATTATTTATAATTGGAGGTAGATACAGCAGAAAAAATCCATTTTTTGAGAACAGAGTAAAAGTAGATGAGAATAAGATCAATGTAAGTACACTGCAGGAATTACTTGAGGATGATAATATCAGAAATTATACGTATGCAGGTGTTACAGCTGGTATTTTTGATAATGAGGATAAATTAAAAGAAGCATTAAAAACAGAATCTGTAGGTTCAGTGTTTAATCATCTGAAAGAGGAAGTGGAGCAGTATTATGGAGAGGGCAATCAGGATTAAGTGTTTTCAGAACCTGGTAAATTATAAGAAACCAAGCAGCTTTATTATTAAAGAGACATTTCCTCTTCCACCATACTCTACAGTCCTTGGAATGATCCATGCAGCCTGTGGTTATACAGAGTTTCATCCAATGAAGCTTTGCATACAGGGAACAAACAGTGGAACGGTATCGGAGCTTTATACAAGATATTCATTTTCAGCAGGTACGAAATATGAAGAAGGACGGCATCAGATCTGTGTTGAAGATGGAGACAAATACGGAATTTTCAGGGGAATTGCCAATGTTGAACTGGTTTGTGACAATGATATGGTAATACATGTGATTCCAGAAGAGGATGATTTTGAGAAAGTATATAATTCACTGAAATATCCGCCAAGATATTTATCATTGGGACGATATGAAGATCTGTTGGATATTGAACGGGTGGATATTGTAAATATCCATCAGGAAGATGAAGTGGAAACGAAAAGAGATATGTATATACCGGTGAACTATGGAATCGACTTAGGAGACAAACGTGGAACAATATATAATCTTACAAAAGAATATGAAATTACGAAGCAAGGTCTGCGTCGTTGGAAAAAAGAAAATGGAAGAGTAAAGGCATATTATTGTTCAGCAAAAACTTCAATAGGTGAAGGAGCATATGTAGATGATTTTGAGAAAGATGCAGCGTTGATATTTTGCTGATTGAATAAGAAATGACGATTACCTTTGCAATGCAGTAGCTTTATGGACAGGCTTATGAGGAGGCAGAGTAGATACTCTGCCTCCGGAAGGAGAAAGCTATGGAGTATTATGCAAAATCCAGAAAAAAGATTTTGTCTCAGGGAGAAATAGATAAAGTCAGAGCTGAATTGGAAAATCTTATAATAAATCTTGAAGATGAATTTACAGAGACAGATCTTAAGATTATTAAAAATAATATAGCTCATTTGCAGAATATAGAAGAAGAGGAACAGAAAACATTAAAGGAACATCAGGACGACATTGTAAGATGCGCAGAGATGTTTTTTTTAGAATACGGAGAATATTTTACAGAAAAAGAAAAACATCTGGTTATAGAAGCTTGCAGAATGCATGACTGGGGGAAAGCAAATCTGGTTTTTCAGGGATTAGTAAATTCAGTTCAGGTAAAAGATACATATTCGCATATAAGCCGGATTACACAAATTCCTCATGGATTTTTAAGTGCAGTTACTATATCAGGAAAGGAATTTAAAAAATTATCAGAATTATTATCAGAAAAAGATTTCAGACCGTTTATTACAGCAATATATCATCATCACGATCGGGAAGATGTTTATGAGGGAGATGATATTCGGAAATATGCAGAAAAGTATTATATAGAACAGATAAGGAAATATTTGAAAAGAGATATCAAGAAATTATATTGCAGTAACCAGTCTAAATTATTGTATCGCAATAATTCTTATGCCCGCCGAGAACCAATTGAACCTAAAGTTTGGGAAGAGTATCTTTTGATCAAAGGCTTGCTTAATAAATTTGATTACACAGTAAGTGCAGGGTATGAGAGGGCAGAAATTGAGCCGGATCTGCGTGAGAAAAAACTGAAAAAAAATATAGAAGTTTATCTTCAGAATAAAGAATTGCGGCCTGCACAGAAATTTATGATGGAACACAGAAATGAAAATTTGGTTGTTGTAGCACCTACAGGTTCTGGTAAAACAGAAGCAGCATTGTTATGGCTTAATGGAGAAAAAGGATTTTATACTCTTCCATTGAAGGTATCTTCTAATGCGATTTATTCTCGTATTAAAAATAATTATTCTTATGAGAATGTTGCGTTGTTACATTCTGACAGTATGGCAATGTACTTAAAAGAGTATAAAGAAAATGATTTAGACATTAATGAAAAATATGATCGTGCAAGAATGCTTGCACAGCCATTAACCGTTTGTACGGTTGATCAGCTTTTTAAATTTGTTTATAAAGCATTAGGGACAGAAATTTTTGCAGCAACTTTGAAGTATTCTAAATTAATTTTGGATGAAATTCAATCATATGAACCGGCAGTTATTGCGATTATTATATATGGATTAAAGACAATCCAGGAAATGGGAGGGCGTTTTGCAATTATCACGGCAACATTTCCGCCAGTTCTTAAGCATTTTATGGAAGAAAATGGTTTGATAGAAAATAAACAGTATATTTTTAAGGATTTTACAGGAGAAGAATACTTAACAAACCAGGTTGTGCGACATAAGATTCGGATTAGAAAATCAGAAATGGATATTGATGAAATATTAGAGCAGGGCAGAAATAAAAAGATTTTGGTTATCTGTAATACAGTTTCCCGAGCACAAAAGATTTATAAAGAAATGCAGGAAAAATCAGAAAATGTTTATTTGTTGCATTCGCGTTATATAAGAAGAGACAGAGCTTTTCTGGAAAAACAGATTATGGATTTTGCGGAATCAGAAGAAGCTGGCATATGGATAACAACGCAGATTGTGGAAGCGAGTCTGGATATAGATTTTGATGTACTTCATACGGAGATGTGTACAGCAGATAGTCTTTTACAGAGAATGGGGCGTTGTAACAGAAAAGGAAGATATTTTCCGGAAGAAGCAAATGTTATCATATATGATAATAGAAATGGCGTTGGAAAAAATGGCATTTATGATTCGGTTATGTATGATCGTTCACTTAAATTGCTTGCTCAGTATGAAAATTTAGAGTTTGTAGAAAGCATGAAAACGATATATATGAATCAGGTTTATGATTCAGACGAAATAAAGGGAACAGGCTATTATGAAGAAATTGAGAAATGTCTGAACAAACTTTCGGAGATTCATCCTGTAGATTATAAACTGAAGGATGCTGAAATAAGGAAAATCAATAGTGTAACAGTTGTACCGGAAGAGATTTATCAAGAAAAAATGGATTTGTTTGAATGTGGAACAGATTTTCTGAGAAAATCCAATGTGAGTAAAGAAACTAAAAGTCTTATAAGATCTAAGTTGGAGGATATGACATTAAATTTTAGTATTTACAGGAATAAATATCCGGAAAATGTAGATAGAGTTTCTGTTGGTTTTAAAAATTGCAAAAAAGTTACAGATATTCATCGTACAGAATATAAATATGAATTTGATCCTAAAACAGGAAAAGGTCAGGGATTGTTGACATCTGAGATTCTTGAGCAGTGTGGATATTTTATGTAGGAGAAAATGTATGGATGAGAGAATCACTGGTGTGATGATTTATTATTATTTCGTCTGTAAGCGGAAATTATGGTATTTTTGTCATGATATTCGGATGGAAACGGAGAATGAAGATGTAATGCTTGGTAAGATTCTGGATGAGAGCAGTTATAAGAAAAAGGATAAACATGTAAATATCGATGATATTATAAATATTGATTTTATTAGTGAGCATAAGGAGCTGCATGAGATTAAGAAGAGTAAGGCGGTGGAAGATGCTGGAATCTGGCAGGTGAAGTATTATCTTTATTATTTGCAGAAACGAGGGGTGAGCGGACTTAAAGGGAAGATTGATTATCCGTTGCTGAAGAAGTCGATAATTGTTGAATTGTCGAAAAAAGATGTGGAAATTCTGGAACGGATTATTACTGAGATTACAGATATTAAACATCAGGAGATTATGTCGGTTTCTGGTAATAGTAAATTATGCAAAAAATGTGCTTATTATGATTTATGTACTATATAAACTTTGGATTTGTATCGGGGGAAAAGCATGAAGCAAAGTTTTTACGTTTATAATAACGGGGATTTGAAACGGAAAGATAATACGCTTCAGTTTACAAATTATGATGGTGAAAAGAGGGATATTCCTATTGAGCGGATTTCAGATATTTATGTTATGTCTGAGATGTCGTTTAATACGAAGTTTATTGATTACATATCTCAGTATGGGATTCCGATGCATTTTTTCAATTATTATAATTTTTATATGGGAAGTTATTATCCGAGAGAAAGTCTGCTAGCGGGCCAGCTGTTGGTGAAGCAGGTCAGCTATTATACAGATTATGAGAAAAGGCTGGTTCTTGCAAGAAAATTTATAGAGGCGGCAGCAGATAGTATTTATCGGAATCTTCGGTATTATAATGGTCGGGGAAAAGATGTGTCGGAATATCTCAGAGATGTGGATTCTCTTCGTAAACAGCTAAGTAGTGTGACAACGATTGAAGAGCTGATGGGAATTGAGGGGAACATCAGGAGAAGATATTATGCTGCGTGGAATGTGATTGTTAATCAGGAGATTCAGTTTGAAAAGCGTGTAATGCATCCACCAGATAACATGATTAATTCTTTGATTTCTTTTGTAAATACACTAATTTATACGAAAGTGCTTAGCGAGATTTATCATACACAGTTGAATCCTACGATCAGTTATCTGCATGAACCTGGAGCAAGACGGTTTTCATTGAGTCTGGATATTGCGGAAGTGTTTAAACCATTGATTGGTGACAGGTTGATTTTCTCGTTGTTAAATCGGAATCAGATTACGGAGGATAGTTTTACGAAGGAACTAAATTTTCTTCATTTGAAAAAAGATGCTTCTAAACTGATTGTATCTGAACTTGAAAAGAATCTTAAAAAAACTGTGATGCACAAGAATTTGGGAAGGCAGGTTTCTTATCAGTATTTACTTCGGTTGGAGTGCTATAAGTTGATAAAGCATTTGCTTGGTGAAAAAGAATATGAAGGTTTCAGGATATGGTGGTGAATTATGTATGTAGTTTTGGTTTATGATGTAAGTCAGCAGGAAAATGGTTCGAAGCGTTGGTCGAGGATTTTTAAGATTTGTAAAAGGTATTTAACGCATATCCAGAATTCTGTTTTTGAAGGTGAAATTTCTAAGGCTCAGTTGGCACAGTTACAACAGGAACTTAAGTTCTGTATAGATAAAGAATTGGATTCTGTGATTATTTTTAAATCAAGGCAGGAAAAATGGTTGGATAAGGAATTCTGGGGACGGAAAGATGATGCAACCAGTTTTATTTTGTAATTGTCAACCTACGATATGGGAAAAATCCCGGGAGGTTGACAAAGCCTTTATTTATAAGGAAAATGGAAGTTTTATAGAGTGTTATAATATCTATTTTGTGTATAAAATAATTGTAAATGACAAGGTCGACAGAAAATGGTAAAATAAACGATGTATTATAGGTGAATGTGGAGCACGGGTATTAATAGAAACATTGTGGAATGTAAAGTAATACTGAATGATTCCAGAGCGCTGTTCCGATGGGTATTAATAGAAACATTGTGGAATGTAAAGTTGGATATATCTTTCGAGGTATTCTTTCAGGTTGTACGTATTAATAGAAACATTGTGGAATGTAAAGTCCATTTTTCTGCTCTACGATCGTGAATGTTCCCTGTATTAATAGAAACATTGTGGAATGTAAAGTTCAAATCTGCGCCGGTCTCGATGGAAGTGCAGGCGTATTAATAGAAACATTGTGGAATGTAAAGCGGTGATGCTTCCGCTCTTTGTAGCCAGCGTGATCCGTATTAATAGAAACATTGTGGAATGTAAAGGTCCTCGATCCACAAGAAACGGCTCGCACGTCTTCGTATTAATAGAAACATTGTGGAATGTAAAGTCTCATTTCACCAGAGATGATTCTGTACTCTCCTTGTATTAATAGAAACATTGTGGAATGTAAAGGCAGTAGTCTCCGCAAACCGGACAATGGATTTTCTTCCGTATTAATAGAAACATTGTGGAATGTAAAGTTCAAACACTGCTTTTCCTCTCTTGTAGTGCAATACCGTATTAATAGAAACATTGTGGAATGTAAAGTTGCGAATCCGACGTAACTGTTCTCGCCTAACTCGTATTAATAGAAACATTGTGGAATGTAAAGCAACTTGCCGCTGCGGTTGTACAGCTGCACCTCTGCGTATTAATAAAAACATTGTGGAATGTAAAGCATTAAAACTTGCGAAAGACATGATCGAATTAAGGGTATTAATAGAAACATTGTGGAATGTAAAGTATGGTTTTTAGAATCAGTAATAGGGAATCAGGAAGTATTAATAGAAACATTGTGGAATGTAAAGCTGGATGACAAGGCAGCAGTTGAAGCAGCAAACAGGTATTAATAGAAACATTGTGGAATGTAAAGAGATCCATGAGGGTATCAATCCGGTAACGGGGTACGTATTAATAGAAACATTGTGGAATGTAAAGACGAACATCAAAGAATTAATACCTCTATGCCGGATGGGTATTAATAGAAACATTGTGGAATGTAAAGCAACCTATGCAGACTATCTGAGCATGAGAATAAACGTATTAATAGAAACATTGTGGAATGTAAAGTCAATTCTTTTTCCAGATTATTGTAGATTGCTTCAGTATTAATAGAAACATTGTGGAATGTAAAGTTCAAAAGAAAACTCTTCTACCGATGATGTCCGCGGTATTAATAGAAACATTGTGGAATGTAAAGATTGCAAAAGTATATCAGATTGACGAAAAAAGCCGTATTAATAGAAACATTGTGGAATGTAAAGAGGAAATACTTTCCTGCCATTCCGTATACTGCAGGTATTAATAGAAACATTGTGGAATGTAAAGCAGATTACGAGACGGTTTATTAAAAATATACTCTCTGTATTAATAGAAACATTGTGGAATGTAAAGCCAGTCCATGCTCCGGATGTTCTCTCTCTGGTGTGTATTAATAGAAACATTGTGGAATGTAAAGCAGGGATGTACACTCAAGGGATACAATGTTTTTTACGTATTAATAGAAACATTGTGGAATGTAAAGCGAATAGCGCTGGCGGCATCTTTTGCAAGTGTTCTGTATTAATAGAAACATTGTGGAATGTAAAGACGTGAGTGGTAAATCTTGCCTGATGCTGCTGAGCCGTATTAATAGAAACATTGTGGAATGTAAAGATAGGTCGAAAAAGTTGGTTACGTACTGGTTACAAAGTATTAATAGAAACATTGTGGAATGTAAAGAACATATTGAAAAGTCAATGTAAATATAAATGTGAGTATTAATAGAAACATTGTGGAATGTAAAGAAAAAACTTAATTCATGCATTTAGCGGACACTGGCCGTATTAATAGAAACATTGTGGAATGTAAAGTCTATACTGCTTCAGGAGCTGTGTCGCCAGCTGCTCGTATTAATAGAAACATTGTGGAATGTAAAGTTTTTAAAGCCTTCCCAGGTGAATTTTCCAGCTTCTGGTATTAATAGAAACATTGTGGAATGTAAAGGTCCGTTTTTTCTCTGAACCGGTTCGCCTGGATAACGTATTAATAGAAACATTGTGGAATGTAAAGTATATAATCACTTCTTTATTTCCCCAGTCAATATCTGTATTAATAGAAACATTGTGGAATGTAAAGAAAAGTACGAGAAGAAGTTGAAAAATGGATTCCGGTATTAATAGAAACATTGTGGAATGTAAAGTAGGCCAGCTGATGGGAGCCCTCACAGGCAAAACCGTATTAATAGAAACATTGTGGAATGTAAAGTAAAGAACTGCGAAATGAAGCGATTGTACGTGCATTGTATTAATAGAAACATTGTGGAATGTAAAGGAGATTGCGGTTCGGAATCCTTCGTTCGTGTTCCATGTATTAATAGAAACATTGTGGAATGTAAAGTGGAAGTTTACAATGTCGCCGACCTTGTACGTCTTCGTATTAATAGAAACATTGTGGAATGTAAAGCTTGAACAGTCCCCCTGCTTGTCATTATCAACCAGAAGGTATTAATAGAAACATTGTGGAATGTAAAGTCGGGATTGCTTTGACCTGTCTTGAGTGTTCCGGCTAGTATTAATAGAAACATTATGGAGTGTCAAAGATCAAGAACAATTTTTTACATAGGCATTCTTCCCCATTTCCCCCCTTAATGTTAACCCCACGTTAAACCTTCGCAAAGTCCATTGTATTCCAATTTTTCCATCCCGATAATATACGCAGATAAAGCAGTTTCAGGAGTTGATGAGATCTGAATCTGAAGAAGCTGGCTGGCAGATCAGAGCTCATATATCAGAGTTCGTGTAAGGGAAGAGAGATGGATAGCAGTATGGACAAAGTTCTGACGGTGATCGTACCTGTCTACAATATGGAAAAATATATCCGGCAGTGTCTGGAATCTCTGGTGATCGGGGAGGCGCTGGACCGGATCGAGGTGCTGGTGGTGTTGGATGGCTCCAAGGATGGTTCTGCGGAGATCGCGTATGAGTTTGTGGAGCAGTATCCGGATACCTTCCGGATCATTTATAAGGCGAATGGTGGTCATGGTTCAGCGATCAACACAGGTCTTATGATGGCGTCCGGTGAGTATGTGAAGATCCTGGACAGTGATGACTGGGTAGAAAGGGATGCTTTCTGCAGGCTGGTGTACTGCCTTGAAATGGAAGGGACAGATATTGTCTGGAGCAATTATTACTGGGTTTATGAGATGGATGGAGAAAAAGCGATCCAGTATCGGGATCCTTTTCCGGAGGTTGTTTACGGGAAAAAATATCGGTTTAAGGATATTGCAGACAAAACCTTTATCAAGATGCATTCCATGACGATCCGGACGGAGCCTGCCAGACAGGCGGGGCGGAAGATCGATGAAAACTGCTATTACGTTGATGTAGAATTTGTCATGTATCCCATCACTGAGGTAGAGTCGCGTCTGTCAGGCACAGGAAGCATAAAACAGGGGATCCGGAAATCCCGGATCGTATTGTACAGCTTTTACAGCGATTTCAGCACTTTAACAAGCCGTGAATTATCCTCCGGCATCATAATACAGAATCGTACAAATTCCCCGTCCAGGCACTGGAAGGAAGAACAGTCACGGATCATCATGCCTTGTCTGATGCAGGCTTCAAATACGTCATAGGAGGTCAGTCCGTTTTTCAGGATCCGGAGCAGGATAAAGTTTGCATAGGCGGGATAGATTTTGTAGGTGTCTGTATCCTTTAGTTCCCGGATCATCTGGTCGCGTTCGGAAAGGATCAGATTTCTGGTTTCTTTAATATAATCTTCATCCTGCAGCATGATTTCTCCTGCAAAGGCACCAAGGCTGTTAAGTGACCATGGTGTCTGTTTTTCGCGCATTTTTGCAAGAAATTCCATATTTCCGGTGATGCCGTAGCCCAGGCGCATTCCGGGAGCAGCGAAGAATTTGGATACGCCGCGGAGTACCATGAGATTGGTGAATTCCCGTGTCAGCGGAACTGCGGTGATGGCGTTGATATCCGGGGCAAATTCCACATAGGTTTCGTCGATCATTACGAAGATATTTTTTTCTGCACAGAAACCGATAAGTCTGCGAAGCTCTTCCTGGGTGATGGCAGAGGAGGTCGGATTGTTGGGGTTGCAGAGGATGAGAAAATCATAGCCCTGCTCCAGCTTCCGGCAGAGATCCGGAATGTCCGGCTCGAAATCATTGCTTTCCTGAAGGTGGTAGTATTCCTGGGTACTTCCGGAGAAAGAGAGCTCTCTGGAGTATTCAGAATAGGTAGGTCCAAGGATCAGAGTATGCTTCGGGGCACGCTCCTGGATCAGAAGGGAGATCAGCTCACTGGAGCCGTTTCCCGGAAGGATGAAATCAGCGGGAATATTGCAGTAGCTGGAAATCGTATTCCGAAGGGATGTGTATTCTCTGTCCGGGTAGGAGGAAAGGATATCCACGTGTTCTGCAATGGCTCTGCCGGCTTTTGGGGAAAGTCCCAGAGGATTGACATTTGCACCGAATTTGACGATGTTTTCTTTTTTCAGATTGTAGTAGCTGCAGATCTTTTCTATATCACTTCCGTGAAAAACGGGTTTGGTATCCATTTTTGTCACCTCACATTTTTGTTTTTTTCGTAAAAAATTTATATCCAGTATACACCAGAATCCGGGACAAAAAAAGACGGGATAAAAAGTTTCTGTATTTTTTTCGAATAGGATATTACTGAAAATTGCTTTCTGGAAATGTATGGGAATATTTGATACAATGAGCAGGTAGCGAATGCGGATTGTGAATATCCATGCTGTTTGTCAATGTGGATCGTGAATATCCACATTTTTCCGGGGAGGGTAAGTCCTCAGTGAGAAACAGCAGGAAAGGAAACAGAAAATATGAATACAGAAGAAAAAAAGATTGCAGTGATCGGAATTGGTGGTGTTGGTGGTTACATAGCCGGGCTGCTGGCGAAGGCGTATCCGCATGTGACGATGGTTGCACGTGGCGCTAGGGCAGAGAGCATCCGGAAAAAAGGCCTGGTGCTCCACAGTGATTATAAGGGTGAGATCGTGGCAAAGCCAGAGCGGGTAGTTCCAATTCAGGATATGGGACAGCAGGATTATATTTTTATCTGTGTAAAAAATTATTCTCTGGCTGAGGTGTGCGAAAGTATCCGGGACATGGTCACGGATGACACAGTGATCATTCCGGTGATGAATGGTGTGGACCCGGGAGAAAATATCCGCCGTCTGGTTGGTAAGGGAACGGTTGTGGATTCGCTGATCTATACGGTGGCTTTTGCCAATGAGGATTTTTCTATTTCCCAGCAGGATACGTTTACGTGGCTTTGTATTGGAATCAAAGATGCGGATGAACGGCAGCAGAAGAAAGTTGCAGAAGTGGCAGGGATCCTGAAAGGTGCGGATATTGACTATAAGGATCAGGGGGATATCGAGGTGGAAATCTGGAGAAAGTATATCCTCAACTGTGCCTTTAATGTGATGACTGCTTTTTATGATAATACCATCGGGGAGCTCCGCAGAGATCCGGTGAAAGCGCAGCAGTATGAGAAGCTTGTATGGGAAGCTGCCAGTGTAGGTCAGGCCAAGGGGGTTGCGTTGACGGATGAGCACATCAATGAGGTAATCCATAAATTCCGTTATGTACATGCAGATAATGCAACCAGCTCCCTGCAGAGAGATTTTCGCATCCGGAGAAAACAGACGGAGCTGGAAACCTTCAGCGGCTATATTGTGAAAGAAGCGAAGAGACTTGGTGTTTCCATTCCGCTTTCCGAAAAAATATATCAGGGACTTATGGAAATGGCAGAAAAATTCTGACCGAAAAGGTGAGTTTTCCTGGTGGAATCCTGTATGCTCTGGTACAATGGGGATATAAAAAATCCTGTATCGCAGGCTGAAAGGTTATCTGTGATACCGGAAGGGAGGAAAAGAGATGAAGAAAGTATTTTTGGCTGTTATTGCAGTGATCGTGGTCCTTGCCGGAGGACTTATGCTCAGTTACAACGGGCTTGCCGGAGGTAAAGAAGCTGTGGAAACTGCAGAGGCTGATGTGGATACTATGCTGCAGAGACGGGCAGATCTGATCCCGAATCTCGTCAGCACGGTAAAAAGCTACACGAAGCATGAGACGGAGGTTGTTGACAGGGTTCTGGCGGCGAGGGACCAGCTGATGAATGCGGATACTGTGGAAGAGAAATCTGAGGCAGATCAGCAGATGGACAGTGCACTTTCCGGTCTGAAGGTTGTGGTGGAAAATTATCCGGAACTGAAAAGCAATACTACTTATGTGGGCCTGATGGATGAACTGTCCGGAAGTGAAAACCGGATCTCTGTAGCGAGAAAAGATTATAATGAGGCTGTGAAAGCTTATAACACAAGGCTTGTGAAATTCCCAGGGAATGTATTTGGTTCCATGCTTGGCTTTGAGAAGGCGTCATATTTTGAGGCCGATGATTCAGTAGCAGATACGCCGGATGTAGGGGATATGCTGGCAGAGTGATCAGATCAGACCATTGTTCTGATGAAATGAAAGAACGGATAGAGGGAGAATATCCTATGAAAAAATGGATCGGACGGATGGCTGTGCTACTGGCTTTTGTATTGACGCTGTCCGGAAGTACGCTGGCAGCTTTCGGGAAGATCCCGTCTGCCACAAAAGAATTCTATGTTAATGATTATGCAGGGGTTTTCAGCGATACCTGGAAGGAAGAGCTTTGCAAGGCTGGTGAGCAGCTGTATGAGGATACCACAGCGCAGCTGGTTGTCCTTACCGTGGATACTACCGATGGGGAAGACATCAGTGATTATGCAGTGGAAACCGGTCGCAAATGGGGAATTGGTTCAAAGAAGAAAAATAATGGTGTCCTGATCGTCCTTTCGGTTTCGGACCGTAAAGTCTGGGTATCTGTCGGCTACGGTCTTGAGGGAAAGCTGCCTGATTCAAAGACCGGACGACTTCTGGATGAATATGCAGTTCCTTCCTATAAAGACAATCAGTTTGAAAAAGGTACCGTGGAGCTTTATTATGCACTGCTAAATGAGATCCGTGAGGAATACGGCCTGGAGAAAATAACAGCTCCCAGGTATGAGAAGGTGCAGCAGGATGTGGACGACGATGAGGATGAGGGAACTGTCTGGGAGATCGCGCTGGGGCTTGTGATGATCGTTTTGCTCATGGTGGGCGCATATCTGCTGTGCGTGATGCTGCCTGTATTTCTTATCGTAACTATGGTTCTGGTTCTGAAGGGCCTGATAATGAAATTGTCGGGAAAGGATACCGCAGACTACTGGAAAAAGAATTTCAGCCGTATGAGTGTACTGCATCGGCTCTTTAATTCCCTGTTTCCGCTGAGCTGGATCCTGGGAAGAGGGGGAAAAAGCAGCGGCGGAAGTTCCGGTAATGACGATGACAGAGATGATGATTATGACAGCTACGACAGCGGAAGCTCCGGAGACGGAGGAAGCTTCGGCGGTGGCGGTGCAGGCAGGGATTTCTAGTGGTGTCGGCATGAATCGCCGGTTCTCTTGTACAGCACAGGCGGAGCTTTCTAATGCTCTTGACAAAATTTCTCAACTTTGCTACAATGACGAAAATCAATTCCGTGAGGGAGTAATTCGCGTGTAGACGTGGTTTGTCAACATACTGGTGCATGCACCTGGCAAATCTTAAAGAATGAGACTCATGTATATTTTATTTCTGTTACAGAGATAGAGTATACGTGGGTCTTTTTTTATGGCTTCGGAGCGGATGAATATGCAAAGGAGAAGAAAAATGCTGTTATTTATGAAAGTGCTTTTTACCCAGTTTATTGCGGAAATGGGTGACAAAACACAGCTGATGCTGGTGGCAATGACTTCCAGGTTCAAGCTGAAGGATATTTTGCTTGGAACCGGTGTTGCTGTCCTGGTGCTCAACGGACTGGCAGTGCTTGCAGGAGGTATTATCAGTACCGTGGTCCCTACCTGGCTGATCCGTCTGATCGCAGGTGCAGCGTTCCTGTTTTTTGCGGTGACAACGCTGAAGGGTGACGATGATGAGGAGGAGAATGTTAAGGATCGCAAGATCAAATTTGCACCGCTGTCTGTATTTTGTACATTTTTTGTTGCGGAGCTGGGGGATAAGACACAGCTTACCGCAATTACATTTGGTGCCAATGAGGGACTGAGTTCAGCGGTTGTGGTATGGCTTGCCTGTTCACTGGGACTTTTTGCAGCGGATGTGATCGGACTTCTGATCGGATATCTTCTGAAAAGCAAGGCACCGGAGGGAATCCTCAATACAGTTGCATTTGTTATTTTTTCCATCTTTGGAATCCTGACGCTGAGACAGGGATTTGGCCTTCTGCTTGGGGCGGGCTCTTCTATGATCCTTCCGCTTACCGTAGCGGTTACGGTTGTGTTTGTGATCGTCTGTCTTGTGCTTTATAAGCAGGCGAAAAAGAATTAAATTATTATAAGGAGCTTTGCACAGAATAGGGCTCATACCTGAAAAAGCCTCCGCATACACTGTAAAAAAGCGTCTTCGGGGGCTTGGCAGTGAAGGATTATATTGAAGAACGTGCAGTTGAGATCGCAGGATATATTGTTGAAACAAAGGCTACGGTGCGGCAGGCAGCTAAGAAATTCGGGATCAGTAAGAGTACGGTACATAAGGATTGCGTAGAACGCCTGAAAGTGATCAATCCGGCTCTGGCCATAGAAGTTCGCAAGGTACTGGATGTAAACAAGCAGGAGCGACATATCCGGGGAGGTATCGCTACCCGGGAAAAATATCTCCATGCTCACATGCGGTGAACAGGCGGGCCGGGTTAAATGCTGATCATAAAATATCAGTGTTTATCCAATGCGTCGTAAAACCCCTTGCTTCAGCTATGGGGATATAAGACGCGTCCATCGAATTTATGCAAGTAATTGAAGATGGACAAAATAGTAATTGTATTAACTAATGAACCATAGTATAATATAAATATGAACACAACATATAAATCAAACAACAATGTCGTCTATTCCTGTAAATAC
>OLNH01000939.1_pt1 | contig 19054 bp, 10 predicted proteins | sample 1643101 | NCBI WGS metagenome assembly OLNH01 (sample SAMEA3136758, study PRJEB25190) | human gut metagenome | biome: human gut; feature: human-associated habitat; material: faeces | place: Austria | collected 2013
GCTATGAGCTGGATCTGATGAAGATGTCCGAAGAAGAGAAAAAGACAGCCAGAGAACAGATCCTGAAATACAAAGAGATTGAACATCTGGTACAGTCAGGAGATTACTATCGTCTGGTAAATCCATTCGAAAACAACAATCATGTACTCTGGCAGTTTGTATCTAAGGATAAGAAAGAGACTGTTGTATGCGGAGTAAGACTCCACAGTGAAGCAAATCCATATATTTACCTATTCTGTCCACAGGGACTGGATGCAGATCTCCACTATGAAGACACTGCAACCGGAAAAGTATACACAGGCGCAGCACTGATGAAAGCAGGCCTGCCATTACCACTGACAACAGGCGATTACCAGCCAATCAGATTTACATTTAAGGCAGTGGAGAAATAATTTAACCAAATCAAGTAAGTTCCCTGCTTCAATTGCGAATATCCGCTTGACCTATAGCAATCCTCTTAAATGCATTATTTTAGAGGATCGCTATAAATCAGGTAGCTCGTTGCTTTTATTGCGAATAACAGATTGAATTTTATAAAGAGATGAAAAAGGAGACTGCAGAAAAATATGTAGTCTCCTTTTAGTAATTCAGTATCTGTCTGTTTGATTACTATTTTTTCTTTTTAGAATCATGCTCCGTTGATGGATGCATCCCGTCGATCAGGTGCTCGATCATCATCTTCTTCACATAAACATCAAAACTCAGCAGACAGATAAAGGAAAATCTCTTCAGATTCTCCTGATCTTCATCATCTGCATCTCCGAAAGTATCCTGCGCTGTTTTGTATTTGCGGAGCAGGTCTTTCTTGAGAGATTCGATCTGTTCTTTCTCCATGCTGAAAACTTCATTATAAATATAAGTCATATCTTTCTCAGTCATGGACTTGAAATATTTCTGCGCGATCGGCGTGAGCAGAGTCTGAATATCATTGATGGAAAGAATATTCTTGAAATAATAAATAAAGATCAGCATCAGGATATGCTCACGGGAATAACGCTTCTTCTCCGGCGGAGGGAGAAGTTTATTCTTGGCATAATTATTGATCATGGTCTTAGTGAGGATCTTGTCCTCATCATAACGTTTGGTAGATGCGAGCTGCTCTTCCATAAATGTAGTCACCTGATCCATGTATAATTCAATATTTGGAATATCTTCCGGTTTAATATAATCAATTCTGGACACACTTTCCAGAATACTGTTTATCATATCTTTTTCATCGATTGTCATCTTTAATCACCTCTGTCCCCTATTATATAGTTTTAAATACTACTTGTAAATGTTTTTTTTACTGAATTGTCGAGGAAATTGCCGGTTACTGTTTGTATGCTTTTATTCTGCGGGGGGATGCATATGTAAAAATAAATTTCTAAAAGTAACCTGTTGTAGGGGAACAGGTTTTTGTGTATAATTGTTAAGATATGCAACATTAACTCGACAAGAGATAGGAGAGAAAATGAACGACATTTACAGTACATTAAATCCCCCACAGCAGGAAGCTGTCTACCACACAGACGGCCCATTGCTGATCCTGGCGGGAGCGGGTTCGGGAAAGACGCGAGTGCTGACCCACCGTATTGCTTACCTGATAGATGAAAAGGGTGTAAATCCCTGGAATATCCTGGCTATCACTTTCACAAACAAAGCAGCCAGTGAGATGAGAGAACGAGTAGATAAGATCGTAGGCTTCGGCTCAGAGAGTATCTGGGTGTCCACCTTCCATTCCACCTGCGTGCGAATCCTGCGCAGACACATTGACCGTCTGGGATTCGACACCAGATTTGCCATCTACGATACAGAAGATCAGAAAACTCTGATGAAAGAAATCTGCAGAAAGCTGAACATTGATACTAAGATCTACAAGGAACGTTCCCTTCTTGCGCAGATTTCTCATGCAAAAGACGAACTGATCACACCGGATGAAATGGAACTGAATGCAGGCGGTGATTTTAATAAGAAGAAAGTCGCGGCAGTATACCGTGAATACCAGGCATCCCTGCGTAAAAACAATGCGCTGGACTTCGATGATCTGATCGTAAAGACAGTGGAACTTTTCCAGAACTGCGGAGATGTTCTTGAGAACTATCAGGAACGCTTCAAATATATTATGGTAGATGAGTATCAGGACACCAACACTGCACAATTCAAATTTGTAAGTCTGCTGGCTTCCAAATATGAGAATCTCTGCGTTGTCGGTGATGATGACCAGTCTATCTACAAGTTCCGTGGTGCAAATATCGGAAACATTCTCGGATTTGAGCACGTGTTCCCGGATGCAAAAGTAATCCGTCTGGAACAGAATTACCGTTCCACCAAGAACATCCTGAGTGCAGCCAACGAAGTGATCGCAAACAATGCATCCCGTAAATCTAAGACACTCTGGACAGAGAACCCAGAAGGCGACCTGATCCATTTCCGTCAGTTTATGAATGGATACGAAGAAGCAGAATATGTAGTAGGTGAGATTTCCAGAGCACACAGAGAGAACGGCGCGAAGTACAAAGACTGTGCAGTCCTGTACAGAACCAATGCTCAGTCCCGACTCTTTGAAGAGAAGTGCCTGCTTGCGAACATTCCTTACAAGATTGTAGGGGGCGTAAACTTCTATGCACGTAAAGAAATCAAAGACCTGTTATGTTATCTGAAAACTATCGACAATTCCAGAGATGACCTTGCAGTCCGCAGGATTATTAATGTGCCGAAGCGAGGAATCGGAGCTACAACCCTTGGCAGAATTCAAGATTATGCAGATAAGATGAGCGTCAGTTTCTATGATGCTCTGCGTGTGGCAGAAGAGGTTCCATCTATTGGAAGAAGCCTTTCCAAGATTGATGGATTTGTGACCTTTATTCAGAGTTTAAAGAGTAAAGCGGAATCCTACACAGTCCGTGAACTTCTGGAAGAAGTAATCGAACTTACAGGATATGTGGCAGAACTGAAAGCGGAAGATACCGAAGAATCACAGGCAAGGATCGAGAATATCGATGAACTTATTTCCAAGGCAGAATCTTATCAGGAAGCCATGGAAGAACAGGGACAGCCGGCTACACTTTCAGGATTTCTGGAAGAGATTGCGCTGATCGCAGACATTGACAGTGTTGACCCGGATCAGGATTATGTGCTTCTTATGACTTTACATAGTGCCAAAGGTCTGGAGTTCCCGAGAGTTTTTCTGGTTGGAATGGAAGACGGAATTTTCCCGTCTTATATGTCCATTGTATCAGACGACAGATCCGATCTGGAAGAAGAAAGACGCCTTTGTTATGTAGGAATCACAAGAGCCATGGAGGATCTGACTCTGACAAGCGCCAGACAGCGAATGATCCGGGGGGATGTGCAGTACAACAAAGTTTCCAGATTTGTCCGCGAAATCCCGCGTGAACTTGTAGATATGGGACAGACAGCAACACCGGAAAAGAAGAAACAGATCGCAGATATGATCCAGGCAGACAGCAGCCTTGCCAAGATGAAAATGGCACTGGCAGCGAAGCCATTCAAGCCAAGGGAATTCAAAGTCACCAAGGCAGCGTCCTTAGACTATGAAGTGGGAGATACGGTACGTCACATTAAATTTGGCGTGGGAATCGTCAAAGACATTGTAGACGGCGGAAGAGATTACGAAGTCACGGTTGATTTTGATAAAGTGGGAGTCAAAAAGATGTTTGCAGGTTTTGCGAAATTGAAGAAACTGTGATAATGAAATCAGGTAGTTTGGACCTGAACATTGTATAAAACAGGATTTGGGCATTCTATATTCAGTGATATGTCCGGGAACGTCTGACGGTCCGGCAGGATATAAGACCAGCAGGGTTTTGAGAAAGCGGACAATCTGAAACACAGGCTGTAACAGATCCGGGAGAGGAAAAAAATTATGAGTAAAAACACAAAAGACGCAGTAGAAGATAAGGATTATTCCCTTGAGCGTGTACCAGCCACAGCAAGAAAAGGTTTCTGGCCGATGTTCTTTATTATGCTTGGGTTCACATTCTTTTCAGCCAGCATGAGTGTCGGCGCAAAGCTGGGAATCGGACTGAACCTGCAGGGATTTATCTGGGCAGTACTGATCGGAAGTATTGTGCTGGGTGCCTATACGGGGGTACTTGGCTACATCGGAAGTCACACCGGTATGTCACTGGATCTGCTTGCACAGCATTCTTTCGGTAAAAAAGGTTCTTACCTGCCATCCGCACTGATCAGTTTCACACAGATCGGATGGTTCGGTGTAGGTGCAGCCATGTTTGCCATTCCGGCAGCAGAAGTGCTCCATGTATCACCGGTAGTCCTGGTAGTGATCGCGGGTGTGTGCATGACACTTTCTGCATACCGCGGAATTGAAGGACTGGAAATCGTAAGTTATATTTCCGTACCGTTAATTGCAGTCCTTGGTATTTATTCCATGAGCCTTGCAATTGGACAGGGCGGCGGTCTGGAAGCAGTATTTGCCAAGAGTCAGGGAACACTGACCATTGCAGGCGGAGCTGGTCTGGTTATCGGTTCCTTTGTCAGCGGCGGAACAGCAACACCAAACTTCACCCGTTATGCAAAGACAAACAAGATTGCCATTATTACAACTGTGATCGCATTCTTTGTAGGAAACTCCTTGATGTTTGCATTTGGTGCTACAGGCGGTGCTTTTACAGGAAAAGACGATATTTTCTACGTTATGATCGCACAGGGACTGACAGTTCCGGCACTGATCGCACTGGGAGCAAACATCTGGACCACCAATGACAATGCACTTTACACATCCGGACTTGGGCTTTCCAACATCACAAAAATCCGCAAGAAACCAATGGTGGTGATCGCTGGCGTGATCGGAACCGTGCTTTCTATCTGGCTTTACAACAATTTTGTAGGATGGCTCAACTTCCTGAATGCAGCTCTCCCGCCGGTAGGTGCACTGATCTCTCTGGATTTCTTTTTACACAAATCCGACTATGAGTCAGGCGCAGAAGCAAAGAAAGAAGTGAAATGGGGCTCCGTTATTGGTGTAATCTGCGGTGCACTTGCAGGAAACCTGATCCCTGGAGGAATCGCTTCTATCAATGCCATGGTTGTATCAGTCATCTGTTATTTTGTGATCGGAGCGATTGCAAAAGACGGAGAAGTAAGTGATAAAGTTTTTTCGTAAGATAAATCTTGTACAAAGCGATCCATTGTGTATTCCCTGCAGGAAACGCAGTAGTAGCAGCTACAGAAGTAGAAGAGATCGTAGATGCTCAGTGAAGAGATCTGTAAACACGTAAGCTTTATTAAATAAGATACTATACACAAAAAAGTATAACCTCAAAAATATACTGCCATCTGAAGAGCCATGCAAAGAAGTAATGATAACTTCCGGCATGGCTCTTCTTTTGTAGATTTGTTTTGAATATAAAACAATTTTGGACGTTTATGTTTAGATTTCAGGTAGAATATTTTTTATAATTGTAGTAAAGTAGGAATCAGGTGGATATTGTTGTTGTATAGTTGAGGGAATATAGATGATTTTGGATGTCTGACAGAGCAATATCAGCACAATGGAGAAAGTATAAGAAATATGAAGAACTATCGAAAGAAATTATTATGTGCAGGTTTGAGCGCAGTTTTGCTGTTAAGCGGATGCGGCATGAGTAGTGAACTGGCATCTGTTTCAGATTCCAGTCATGATGAACCAACTCTTGTAACCGTATGGAATTATTACAATGGCCAGCAGCTCAAAGCTTTTGACAAGCTGGTCAGTGAATTTAATGATACAGTAGGAAACGAAAAAGGAATCCTGGTAGAGAGCCACAGTCTCGGAACAGTCTATGATCTGGAGCAGAGTGTACTCGATACCGTAAATCATAAAGTCGGAGCAAATGAGCTTCCAAACATTTTCGCCGCTTATGTAGACACTGCCTATGCAGTAGATAAGCTGGGTTATGTTGCAGATCTGAAGCCATACCTGTCTCAGGAAGAAATTGATAAATTTGTAAACAGCTACATAGAAGAGGGTGAACTTTCCGGCGATGGAAGCATCAAGATCTTCCCGGTGGCAAAATCCACAGAGATTTTCATGCTGAACAAGACCGACTGGGATAAATTTGCAGAAGCAACAGGTGCAGACATCAATGATTTGAAAACAATTGAGGGTCTGACAAAAACTGCTCAGGATTACTATGAATGGACAGACAGTCAGACGCCCGAAGCCAACGACGGAAAAGCATTTTTCGGCAGAGACGCCATGGCAAATTATTTCCTCATAGGCGCCCGACAGCTTGGTACAGAGATTTTTTCTGTAGAAGATGGAAAAGCAAAGCTGAATTTTGACAAAGATGTGATCCGAAAGATCTGGGATAACTATTATGTTCCATTTGTAAAGGGCTATTTCGCAGCATCGGGTAAATTCCGAAGTGACGATATCAAGACTGGCAATATCATTGCATTTACAGGAGCATCCTCAGGAGCTACATTCCTGCCGGATCAGGTAACTGTCGATGACACGGAGCGTTATCCGATCGAGATGGAAGCAATGGAATGCCCGGAATTTGAAGGCGGTGAGCACTATGCCGTGCAGCAGGGTGCAGGAATGGTGGTCACGAAGACAGAAGATGAGCCGGAAGAACAGATAGAAGCATCCGTAGAATTCCTCAAATGGTTTACTCAGGATGAACGAAACATTCAGTTCTCCCTGGATTCCGGATATATGCCCGTTACAAAAGAAGCCAATAATCTGGAAACAATTGAAAAGGACACATCACTGAATGAAACAGACCGTACTTTTTCCATTGTGAAAGCTGCGATCGATACAGTGAATCATAACACTTTATATACAACGAAAGCCTTTGAAAATGGTAAAAATGCAAGAAGTATTCTGGAATATTCCATGTCTGATAAAGCTGCAGAAGACAGAAAAACTGTTGTAGAGAATTTGCAGAAAGGACAGACACTGGAACAGGCATCCGCAGAATTTACAGGTGATGAATGCTTTGAGAAATGGTACCAGGAGACAAAAGAAGCCTTGGAGAAGCTAATTAAATGAAAACAAAAAACAGACCTTTATATCTGAAATTGTTAGTTCCTATGCTGGTGCTGATCTTAGTGGAAATTTCACTGCTGGCAGGTTCTGTTTTCGGCGACGGCCTGATCCGGTATATGGAAAACAATGAGATAGAAGTTCTTCATGAGAGAGTTTTAAACAGACAGAGATACCTGCAGAATGAAATGCTTACCAGATGGTCAAAAGTAGACAGCACGGTCATCAAGATCAATCAGATCACAGAAGATCTGCTGCAGTCCGGACGGATCTCCATAGATACTCTGGATGACAGCTCAAAGGATTGCTTTGCGCTTCTGGATGCTGTTTCAGATCCTCTGCTGAATATGCTGCGAAGCAATAAGGTCACCGGTGCATTTATTGCCGTCAATACAGACAATCTGGAGGAACTTTCAGAAAAAGGAATATACAAAAACAAGCCCGGAATCTATGTACGGGATTACGACCCGAAATCCAGTTATTCGGACAGGAATACGGACCTCCTGCTGGAATATGCACCAACAGAAATCGTCAAGAACATGAATGTCAGTCTGGACAGTGGATGGAAACCGCAGTTCGCATTTGAGGATATGCAGCAGTACGGAGCATACCTGTATGAGCCGTATCAGGCAGCGCTTGGCATGGACGAGAGAACAGAACTGGAAGCTTCTGACATGGGATACTGGAGCGAACCTTATCAGCTTTTTGCCAATGATCAGGAAGTGATTTCCTATTCTGTACCGCTGATACTGGAAGATGGAACTGTTTATGGTGTACTTGGAGTTGAACTGTCACTGAGTTATCTGGAAGATATGCTTCCGTCAGAAGAACTGAAAGACAAAGACGCAGGTTCTTATCTTCTTGGAATTGAGAAAGAAAGCGATACAGAGATTACAAATGTTCTGATCAGCGGAGCTGATTACAGCATGGTCAATGGAGATAAGAAAGTTACAGAAATTTATACAGAGAAGAACAGACAGCTCATACAGAATGATATGGATGAAGATATCTATTGTGATGTAGAATATCTGACTTTATACAATACCAATACACCGTTCGAGCAGCAACGCTGGGTATTAACAGGAATCGTAAGGGGAAAGAATCTCTTCCGTTTCTCCAGCACAGTAGAGAAAACACTGATTCGTGGAACTCTTGCAACACTGATCGCAGGTATTGTGGGCGGTATTCTGATCAGTCTGTATATTTCCAGACCAGTAACTGCACTGACAAAGAGTGTGCGAAAGATGAAGCCGTTCAGCAGGATAGAATTCTCCAGGACAGGAATCCGCGAAATTGACCTGATGGCATCGGAGCTGGAACACCTCAACAGAGAAACGTTGTATGCGGCAGAGAGATTTTCGTATATTGTGAATGCGGCGAATCTGCATCTGGCAGTTTTTGAGATAAACAGTGAAGAAGACAGTGTGTTTATTACAGGCAGTTTCTTTGATATGCTGGGACTTGAACAACAGAGTGTGACTTCCCTGACGGAAAAAGAATTCAGGGATATCCTGGATTCACTGGATAAATATAAGCAGCATTCGGCAGGCAGAGAGGATGAGATACTGTATAAAATTCCAGTCAAAAATACAACCGTGGAAGTTTCGAAAGCAGATACTGAGTCTGGAGAACAGGATACAAATACATATATTAAGGTTGATGATTTCAGTAAAACTGGCAGTGATATCAGTCAGGAAAGTCTGAAAGTTACAGAAGATGACAACACAGAAACATGGAAATATATCAGGATAACTCTGAAATATAATGATGTAAGGTGTATTGGACTGGTAGAGGATATTACTGATACGGCCATTGAGAAAGAAAACATTGAATATGAGCGGGATCACGATTTGCTGACAGGGCTTCTCAATCGCAGGGCATTCAACCGGATCATGACAGAAATGTTTGATCATGAAAAGACAGTGTTAAAGACAGCTGCATTGGTCATGATCGACCTGGATGAACTGAAGTATGTAAACGATACATATGGTCATGATTATGGAGACAAGTACATCAGGACTGCTGCAGAATGTTTCGGGAAATATACTCCGGAATCTACGATGATCTGCAGACGTTCCGGTGATGAATTCAACATCTTCTTTTATGGATATCAGAACAAAGACGAGATCAGGGAATGCATCCGAAATTTGAAGGAGGGAATCAGAAAGGTTTCTATTCACCTCCCGGATCATACAGAACTTCCGATCCGAATGTCTGCCGGAATTGCCTGGTATCCGGATGACAGCAGAATTTATCAGGAACTTAAGACATATTCTGATTTTGCAATGTATCAGATCAAACATACAAGCAAGAACCAGTTCGGGGAATTTGATAAGGATGCTTACCTGAAAGATAAGTATAAATAAAAATGATAACAAAACAGAAAACGGAATAAAGTAAAAAATGCTTCAGATGGAAGGAAAATTCTATCTGGAGCATTTTTTTATGTCACTGAAGCGTCCAGCCGCAGGAAGAGAATCCTGCAAGCAGACTTTTTGTGTTTTTCAGAAAAAATTTCAAAAAAGATAAAACCTTTTTCGAGTTTCACCTGTCAGTATAGTGAAAGGAGGAAAATATAAAGCAGATTTCTCTTACACAGTCTTGAATATAGATGATTAAACATCTATAATAAAAGCAAAAAATTGACATGAAAGGAAGGTACGAGAGAAAAAGAAGAACAGAAAAAATAATTTGAAAAAATTTTAAAAATCTTAAAACTTTTTCGAACTTCACATTGTCTATATAGTGAAACCAATAAAAAAAACATAAAGGAGAACAAATAGTATGAAGAAAACATTAAAAAAAGTAATCACAACAATGCTGGCAGTCGTATTGATCCTTGTCGCAATTCCATTACAGGTAAACGCTACCTATTGGGGATATATAGAACAGCCCAAAGTAATTGAGTTCCAAAAAACAGTCGTGTATACCCTGAATCCGAAGAAAACACAGTTTCCGGAATATACCTCTATTGGATGGGCAGGAACTTTTGGACATCCGGATCCTAAATATAAAATTACAGATATAAAATCAAGCAACACAGCGGTTGCTACTCCATTTATAGAGGGAGAAAAGTCTGGCACAACAACTTTAAATGTCTATCCGCATAAAGCTGGAACTGCAATTATTTCCTGCAGAGTAAACGGAAAAACTTACAAAACAAAATTTATTGCCAGAAAATATGTATGCCCACTTACATACATCAAACTTGGTTCTACAACCATGACTGCAAATAAATTCAAAAAGACAGATGAAATTCATCTTTCTTACCGGAAATATGCAAAAAAGAACCAGAAGATTTCAGTAAAACCCGCAAAAGGATGGAAGATAAAAGGAATCTATTGCAGCAATGGTACAAAATATATGACGGAAGTAAAGAATAACAGTTCCTATTTTATTAATACAGAAAACGACTGGTATATGTATGTATTTTTTATTAATCCAACTACCCAGCAGAAAGAGTTTATTAATATTTATCTGGATTAAAATAAGACACAAAAGAAAAAGCCGGGAGGTGAGAAACATGGATAAGCCCTATCAGAGAGAGATTGAACTGTTGCAGAAAGAGCTGGAATGCTATAAGTACGTAGCAGATAACTGTAAAAAACAGCATAGTGAGCAGTTTCAGAGATATCTGACGACAACCTGTCTGGAACTTCGCTATGCGATTGAGATAATGGAAGAGAGACAGAAAATAGCAGTGAAAGAGCTGGAAGATCTTCCGCTAAAAGAACGGGAGAGAATGCTTGAACCACTTTTTCAGGCAACAGAAGAAATTTCCGACAACGCAAAAGGAAAATCCTGTCAGGAACTTTCTGGTTATATTCAGCAGTTTATTACAGGATTTCTCATGGATCTGGTAGATTACAGATACCAGCCAGGTTAAAATCTTACAAACAATTTACGAGAAGGAGAACAGTTTTATGAAGAACAAAACAGTGAAATCTTTATCTATTATTCTCTCCGTATGCATGCTTGGAACTTCATCTGCAAGTGCAGCAGAATTTTCCTCTGGTCCGGCATCTGTAGAGGAAGTTCCGGTACAGGAAGAAACAGACAAAGAACTTACAGATCAGGACAGCACAGAAGAAAGCGAAGAGGATGCATTTGGCACCGGAGAAGAGAAATTTTCTGATACAGATGAAAGTGAAATGGAAGAGTTTTCCTCAGAAGAGGAAATTCCGGGAGTAGATGAAGAAGTAGTGGCAGGACCGGTGGATAATACTCTGGAAGCCAGAATGAAAGATTCAGCAGTGGAAGCAGACATAGACGCAGACCCGAATGTAAAAACCACCTGTAATGTGTACACTGGAAACAGTGTAGAAGCACAGGATTACGACATGTATGGCCACCGTATCAGTTCCTATCTGACTACTAGCCCGGATGGTGGCCTGATGCGCGTTCAGGCAGGAGCGATCAGTGACAAGGTTCTGGTAGAGTATTACGATAACTCCTATAACATTCAGCGAACAGTTACTGTTCCACTTGCGCTTCCTCTGTTTGGCGCATTTTACGAAAGTGGCAGCAACTATTATATTCTGACAGGGCAGAACAATGACGATCAGGATAAAAGCAGAGAAGTTTACCGTGTGACCAAATACTCCAAAAACTGGAAAGTACAGGGATATTGCAGTCTTACCAGCAACACAGAAGGAATCAATACAGTGCATCCGTTTGAGGATGGATCCGCGCGAATGACAATGAATGGAAACTATCTGTATGTGAGAACCTGTCGTACCATGTATAAAAATGTGGTTGATGGACGGAATCATCAGTCCAATCTTACATTTTCTATTGACACTTCCAATATGACACTGGCAGATCAGTATGGAAGAGCGCTTGGCACAAAGTATGGCTATGTTACCCATTCTTTTAACCAGTTTATTCAGGTTGACAATGGGAAACTTGTAGGACTTGATCAGGGAGACAGTCATCCGAGAGCACTTGTGATGCTGAAATATCCTTCGGATTTAAGCGGAGGTAAATTCGCACCGAAATCACAGGAAAACGGATGTGAAGAAGTCCACTTTATGGATTTTCCGGAAGGCGGAGGAAATTATACAGGTGCTTCAGTGGGAGGATTTGAATATTCAGATTCCGCATATCTGACAGCAGGAAACTATGACAGCAGCGGAATGTATTCTTCACGAAATGTATTTGTAGCTGCTGTATCCAAATCAGGCACACAGTCGACTGTAAAATATTTCACCAATTATTCCGGTGAAGACAGTGCATCCACACCATACCTGATTAAAACTGGCAGCAACCAGTTTATGCTGATGTGGTCAAACCGCGGAACTGTTTACTATACAGTGCTGGACGGAAATGGAAATCAGGTGGGAAGTACCTACAGTATGACTGGAAACCTTTCAGACTGTGCACCTTCTATTATTAATGGAAAACTGATCTGGTATACCTGGCATGATAATGTAAATGTATTTTACGAGATTAATCTGTCCTCTCTTTCTTCAAACCGGGCAGTGAAGATTGTCAATGGTCATCAGCCTGTATACGGAAAAGCAACCGATGGCAGGGTAACAAGAAAGTGCAAAAACTGTAATCAGGATCTGGGAAGCGCAATGGTGCCTACAGGAATCGGCAGAGTTTATTTCAAAAATGCAAACTCAAAACGTGTACTGGAATCCGGACAGAAATTTTCTAACGGACAGAGCTATGAAATAGAGTGGGAAACACAGCATAAGAATTGGACCAGCGATCTGGATGCACTGGATGATTGCGTGGTCAGCAGTTCAGATGAAAGTATCTTATCTGTAAGCCAGACAGATGAAAGTCGTGCAGTTATCACAACAAAAAAATCAGGTAAAGTAACTCTGACGATCGCTGCAAAATATAATTCGGAAGCAGTTATCAATATTGAACTTTACGTCAATATGCAGGCACTGGACAATAATGAATTTAAAATCACATTTTCTCCTTACAGCGCCACTTATAATGGCAGGGAACAGAAACCGCAGACAATCCTTCAGACTCTTTCAGGAGGCAAATGGCAGGATCTTGAGGAAGGAAAAGATTATACGGTCAACTACGACAGTGATTTCATTAATGCAGGACAGCATACAGCCACTGTAACAGGAATCGGCAGTTATACAGGAACTTTAAAGAGCAATTTTACAATCAATAAAAAGAGTTTAAGAGCTGGATGTACAGTTACACCGAAGGAAGATTCCGTCATCTATAATGGAAAGAAACAGAAACCGGGCTTCATAGTTAAAGACGGTGACAGAACACTGACAGAGGGGAAGGACTATACGGTTACATATAAAAATAACGTGAAGGTAGGGACTGCCAAAGCAACGATCAGTGGAATAAATAATTATGAAAGTTATATTGACACCAGCTTCAAAATTGCTTTGGCCCCGACAGAGAAACCAGCGGAGCCGGACAAACCAACGCAGCCAGATAATCCAACGAAACCTGACACATCGGACAAAACAGATATCAGTAAAGCCTATGTGCTTCTTTCTAAATATGGCTATGAATATGATGGAAAATCACACAAACCGACAGTTTCCGGTGTGTATATAAATAACAAGCTGGTCGATTCGAAGAACTATATCGTTACATATTCCAAAGACCTTGTAAATGCAGGAACACCGGAGGTGACGATTACCGGAAAAGGAAGCTTTACAGGAACCTGCAAAGTTACATTTACCATATCGCCTCGCAATTTTTCAAATTGTACAGTCATAGATCCGGAAGGACCTTTTTACTACTATGAGGGAACAGCTTACACACCTAAATATGTAGTGAAAGACGGAGACAAAACTCTGGTAGAAGGAAAAGATTACCAAGTTACCTATAAATATAACGACAAGCCAGGACATTCCTGGAATACGATTCAGGGTATGGGAAACTACCGAAATGATGTGATCCAGAGACAGTTTTACATCATTCCGCCGCTTTTAAGTGAATGCACAGCAAGTCTGGAAAATGATACTGTTATTTACGATGGTCATCCGGCAGAACCAAATATCATCGTAAAATTTGGAGAAAGAACACTGAAACTGAATCAGGATTATACAGTCAGCTATGTAGGAAATGACAGTCCTGGTACAGCAATTGCATATATTTACGGAAAAGGTACTTATAATGGCCGTATTATTCTGAACTTTACGATTAAAAAAGCAGGAGCTAAAACAAAAGATCTCAGTAAAGCGGAAGTTACGATTTCCGGAAATGTAATAGATTATGGAAAAAGGATGGATATGCCGCAGGTAACTGTGAATCTGGATGGAAAAGTTCTGACGAAGTCCGTAGACTTTATTGTAACATACAGAGGCAGTGTGGGCGCAAAAACCGGAACTCTTATTATTACCGGAAGGGGTGATTACACAGGTGTAATTGAACGACCAGTTAATGTTATCCAAAAAAATACGGAACTGAAAGATATCAGCGGTTACACAGTTGGAATCGGAGGAGATAATTTTACTTATACCGGTTCTGAGATTAAACCAAAAGTTCAGGTATCCTCAGAAACAGAAGATCTGACAGAAGGAACTGATTATACAGTTTCATACGAAAATAATATTGAAGTTGGTACTGCAACTGCAATCATAAAAGGAACAGGAAATTATACTGGTACATTGACGATTACATTTAAAATTGTAGCTAAATCCCAGGATGATGCAAATAAAGATAAGATTGCCGTTGGAAAATGCGACTACATTGTTATGGATAATGAAGAAACCTATGATGGTACCGCTCATGAACCGGATGTGATCGTTGCGTGGTTAGAGAACAAACTGACAGAAGGACAGGATTATACGTTAACCTACAGCAATAATGTAAATGCCGGAACTGCAAAAGTGACTATCACTGGTATAGGAAAATATACAGGATCTGTTACCACAAGTTTTGAGATCAAACCAGCTTCTCCTGAAATAACAGCAAAAAGTAAGACGGTAAATATGGGAAGTGGAAAACAGGATATCATGGAACGCATTCTGACAGATGCGAAAATAACCTGTACCTCTACCAGTCCTGCGATTGTGGAAATTTCTGGCAACAGTTTCATTCCAAAGAAACCGGGAAAAGCTACGATCATTATTACCACAACCGGGGAAAAGAACTACTTTTCAATGGAGCCGGTCAAACTGACAGTCACAGTACGTCCGTTAAATACACAGAAACTTACACTGAAATCCAGAGCAAAAGGAAAACTGACTGTTTCCTGGAACATTGCGAAATCCGTCAGCGGATATGAAATCCAGTACAGCAGATCAAAGAACATGAAAAATGCACAGTCGCTGACGATCAAAGGCAAAACCACACAGGTAACTCTGAAAAAACTGAACAGTAAGAAAAATTATTGTGTACGCATCCGTACGTATAAGACAACAAACGGTAAAAGATATTACTCCACATGGAGTAGTGTAAAAACTGTGAAAGTGAAATAACCATAACAAAAATGAAAAACAGTGCAGGAGAATAAAAATTATAAAAAAGAGAAGGAGTGAGGTTATGTTTTGTCCCAAATGCGGAAAAGAAATTAAAGTGAAAAAAGGAAGCTTCTGTCCGAACTGCGGTGCTTCTCTTGAGACAGCCGCAGAAAATATAAAAAAAACAAAGAATGTAAAAATAAAAGCAGAAAATGTAAATAAGCAAAAAATAAAAAACGAAAAAGTCCAGGACAGAAACAGAACAGATAAGAAAGTAAAGAACAAAGAACATCTAAAAAGTAAAGAGCGGAAAAAGAAGGGAAAAGCAAGTTGTATTTTAATAGCAGGTGTGGCATGTGTTGTTGTGATTGTTTCGGCGGTAGCTGTCAAAAACTTTTATCAGGGGAAATCACAGGTGGTTTCAGTGAATGGAACAAAAAGTGCTGACAAAGAATTATTGAAACCACATTTTAACAAAAGTATCTTACCAGACAACTTTACCAAGAAACAGAAAAAAGAACTGAAGAAAATATATGAAAGTGCTTATGAGGATGAGGCTTCTGCGCTGGATGAATATATTATTGCAAGAGCAAAAAGTGTTGATGAAGATGGAATGGAGGATGATGAATTTGATATGGTACTGAATACCACAGAAAATCTTTATCAGATTCTTAATCAGTGGGATCCTAATCTGAAAAATGTTCTTGTAGAAGAGGCAGAATATCGACTGGGAGGCAGTCCATTAAAGAACTATGCCGTTGGAAGAGGGGTTGGAGCTTTACTCGAAGATAATGAACTTGGCCAGGAATTACGAAGCGTGGCTGTGGCAGCCGGGTATACTTTTGTAAAAATGTTGGAAAACTGGGATGCAAGTCTTCATGAGACAACCATGGTAGCAGACAGTATGATCCCATTACAGGTAAATGAAAAATATATTCTGTCCAGAACATATGGAAATATTGGTCAGATGTTCGATAAGATTGAAGCGGAAGAAGGATATACGATTGTAAAAGAGATATTAGATGAACGTCTGCAGGCATTGAAAAACCAAAGTCTGCTGGTGGAAGATCTTACAGAAATGGACTCATACGATACCTGGATCATGGCAGAAAAGTGCAGTGCCAGAACAGAAGCAATTAATCAGAAAAAGACAGAAAGATACCAGAAACTTTATCAGGCAAAAAGTCGTCTGCTGGAAGCAATCGGCATTGAAGATGTAACGGCAGTGCTGGGAAATCCGGATCAGGACGCAGATACGGACGAAGATTGGAATATGGATGAAGAGGAGGGTGATGATACAGACTTAAATGACCAGCTTGGCGATATTACGGAGCAGTATATCTATGCCCTTTCGGATGATAAAGGAAAAGTTTACAATATGTTCGCACTGGCTGCTGTGAATGTGGGAAGTGCATTAAATGAAGAGGGAATGAGTTCACTTACGGTTGGAATGCTGGAAGGCGAATATCATGTGGTTTTGAACAAAGATGGAAGTATTCTCTTTAAAAATCAGAAGCAGACAGATGACCAGGAAAGATGTGTTTATTATGATATAACACCAAGCGGAAATGTTCTGAGAAAAACTTTTTATTCTGATTTCGAGCATGGCGATTATCAGGTTCTTGAGTGGGTGAAACCAGATGGAACCAGTAAGAAACTCCTGGAGGGCGGATATATTACACTGTATAAGAAAGGCGATGACCCCACGATAGAGAAAATCTGGAACCTGGACGAGGAGCAGAGTTATTACAGTGACTATTATGCATATACATGTGGGTATAAAAACGGAGACAGTCAGGAGACAAGCGGAACTATTGACGTAAGCAAAGGAAAATTGATTACGGATGATGAATATCTGGAAATCTTAGATTCTCAGGAGAACACAGACACCAGCGGCGGAACCCGTTTGAATGAGAAATATGTGCTGAAAGATAATGAAGTTGTTGATAATTCAGGAAATACCGTTAAAAAATTGGATAACGGAAGAGGTGTCGAAAATATTCAATATGCCAACGGTGAATATTGGGTTGTGACAAACTCTGGCTGGTATTATGTTCTGGATGATAAATTTTCACAGGTTCTGGCACCTGTCAAAATGCCGGTAAACAGTAACTATTGTATTCTGGAAGAAGGATTATTTATAGAAAATGCTACAAAAGATGACGAGGAGGATATAGAATCGGATTATTCAGGAAGTTGCTCCCTGTATAATGATAAAGGAGAAGTAGCATTAGAAATAAAGGATGTGCATGTCAATGATCTGAATGGTTATATCTGTGGAAATGAACATGTTGGCTGGACGAATCTCCGGACAGGAGAAGAGATGTATCTGTCTCTGACAGATAAAATTACGATTCAGCAGTTGGATATAGCTTCATAAATTAACTAGAGCGTGCTGATTGCGGTATATTTTGCCTGAATTCGGTTGTCGTAGCACGCTACGACGCCTCATCCGAACAAAATCTCCCACAAATTGTGACGCATATCTTGCAGAAAGCCTTTTTCAAACACGCTCTAGTACAGCGAAAATTAAGAAAAACTCTGGCAGTCTGAAAAAATTTCAGGATGACCAGAGTTTTTTGAAATATCTTCGTTATTGTACCTGCCTAATAGCATTAGGCAGTGTTATATAGCATTCTATATAATAGTAGCATTTAAAGGTTGGATAAGAGTCCAGGCAATTCCAGAAGTTTATCAAACTTATAATCAGGAATAACATCTGAAGCTTTTTCATGGTTAGGATTAAACCAGATTGTGCGGATCCCAGCATTGATCCCACCCTGAATATCCGAGGTCAGACTGTCACCGATGATAACAGCAGTTTCTCTATGAAAATCCGGGATTTTCGAGAAGCAGCAGTTGAAATATTCCACACTTGGCTTATTATATCCAAGTTCCTCCGAGATAAAAATATCCTCGAAATATGTGGAAATCCCGGAGCTTTTGAGTCTGCCTTTCTGCACACTCAAGGTACCGTTCGTAATCAGATACATCCGGTATTTTCCATAAAGTGTTTCAAGTAGCTCTTCTGCACCGTTTATAAAATAGTGTCCGTGTGCAAGCAGCGTTTCATACATCAGAGCTGCTTCCTCAGCCGGAGCATCAGTCCCAAGTTCTGTAAACAGGATTTGAAATCTCCGCAATTTCACCTGTTCTCTGGAAATCTTTCCCTGTTCCAGCAGCTTCCACTGCGCCAGATTCAATTCGCTGTAACGCTTCAAAATTGCATCTTCCGGGACAATATGAAAATGTTTCAGAGTCTTACTGACTGCAATCTTTTCTGCATGGTTGAAATCAAGCAGTGTATTATCAAGATCAAATAAAAGTGTATCTACCATAAAATTCTGTACCTTTCTTTCTGTGGATAATGGAATATTGTTATCTGCTGTTCGATTCGAATCTTAAAGCGTGTTTGAAAAATCATTCCTGCAATCTGCACGCCCCACTTTGCGGAAAGCCCTTTTCAAATATGCTATAGCAGAAACTTCTGGCTTTATATGAGTATTATTATAAAGAAAAAATCCTTAAAAGTATAGAAGCAAATCCAAAAACAAATTTAATTTAGATATTTATGGTAAAATCACAGAGAAAGTGGTATAATAATTTCATTAAACAGCAGACGGCAAAAGTGTTAACAGCTATTCTATCTATAACGGTAGCG
>OLNH01000940.1_pt1 | contig 19027 bp, 19 predicted proteins | sample 1643101 | NCBI WGS metagenome assembly OLNH01 (sample SAMEA3136758, study PRJEB25190) | human gut metagenome | biome: human gut; feature: human-associated habitat; material: faeces | place: Austria | collected 2013
ATGAAAACAGAATTAATTACTAACGTATCTCATGATTTGAAAACTCCACTAACTTCGATAATAACATATATTGATTTATTGAAAGATGAAAATCTTGATGCTAATAAAAGAAAAGATTATATTGCTACTTTAGATCATAATTCGTTACGTTTAAAGAATTTAATCGATGATTTATTTGAAATAAGTAAAATTAATAGTGGTAATGTTAAGTTAAATATTGTTGATGTTGATATTATTGCATTAGTGCAACAAGCTAAATTTGAATTAAATGACTATTTTGAAAAAAAACATTTAATTTTTAAAACTAATTATCCAAATAAAAAAATAATTCTTCCTTTAGATAGTTTAAAAACATATCGCATTTTTGAAAATCTACTTATTAATATTAGTAGATATACATTAGATAATACTCGTGTATATATTGATATTATTGATTATAGTGATTGTGTTGAAATAATTTTTAAAAATATTTCAGCTAATGAGATTAAAATCAGTGAGGATCGATTAGTAGAGCGTTTTGTCCAAGGCGATATATCCAGAAATAATAAAGGAAGTGGCCTAGGATTAGCAATTGCTAAAAGTTTTACAGAATTGCAAAATGGTATATTTAAGATAAAAGTTGATGGCGATTTATTCAAAGCTATTGTTATTTTTAAAAAATAAACTATTATAATATCCATATTATTTTACCAAAAACATTTAAGGGTCTCTAAATTTTCATGAAATTTAAAGACCCTTGTATTTTATTATTTATATTTCTTAATTAATCCTACACCTATAGGATGCGGTCCTGTATGGACACCAATTGTCGCTCCTATTTGACGAATATAAACCTCATCATTAAATTCAGGCTTAAATTCTTTTAAAGCCGTCACAAAATTATCTTTGAATTCTTTAGCTTCATCATAATCATAGCCAAACCCTACACAGAAACGATAATCATTTACATCAAATTGATTATCTTTAAAATAACTAATAATTTGTTCAATTATTTTTTGCTTTGATTTCTTTCTCCCTCTAGTTATCCCATTATTAAATATTTCACCCTCTTGCAGTAAAATCAACGGCTTAATTCCTAATGCACCAGCAGCAATTCCAGATAACTTACCAACACGCCCACCATGAACCAAATAATCCATACTTCCGATAGTAAAGAAAATTCTACCTGTCTTTTTTATTTCATTTACATAACTGACTGTTTCTTCAAAACTAGCACCCGTATTTTTCTTTACCACAGCTTCTTCAACTAACATTCCTTGTAAAACTGTATTAACAGTTGCATCAATTATTTCAATTTTAGCATTTGGGTAATCATCTAATAATATATTTTTAGCATTAATTGCTGAATTAAAAGAACCTGAAAATTTAGTTGTAATACAAATACAAATGATATCGTTTCCAGCTTTTAAAAGTGGCGTAAATACATCTAGATAATCTTGAATCGAAGGCATAGATGTTTTAGGAAATACTTTAGGATTATCAATCATAAATTGATAAAAATCTCTAATATTTAAATCTACAATTTCTTTTTGATGATTAACATCATCAATAGATACATAAAATGGTACAACTTTAATTTCTAATTCTTTTACACGTTCAACACTTAAATCACATGATCCATCAGTAACTATTTTATACATATTATTCCCTCATCTCTATATTACTTTAAATATAACATTATTATATTAACTCTAAATTAACATAAATAAAAGCATAAACCTCGGTTTATGCTTTTATATCTCTATTCTTCTTTTGGTAAAATTATTTTAAAAGTTGTTCCCTCATCTAGTTTACTTGTTAACACAATGTTACCTTGATAATAATGAACAATATGTTTTACTATAGCTAGTCCAAGGCCAGTTCCTCCCGTTTCTTTATCACGACCTTCATCACATCTAAAGAAACGTTCAAAAACACGTCCTTGATCAATTTTAGAAATACCTCTTCCTGTATCACTTACTTCAATAACAATATTATGTTCTGCTTCATATGCTTTAATTGTGATACTTCCATCTTTTTTATTATATTTAATTGCATTAGTAATTAAATTACTTAACAATTGATGCATATGTTGATGATTTGATAAATAAATAATATCATTTATATCTTTATAAACTGTTAAATTCCTTTTATCGATTTCGACTTGCATTGTATCAATTATTTCATTTACTAATGGTTCAATATGTACAGGATGTTTAATTACATCAACATCTTTATTTTCTAATCTTGATATCATTAAAATATCATTAATTAAATTAGACATATTATCCACTTCAGTATGGATTTTATCTAAGGCTTTTTTAGCTGCTTGTTCATCATTAATAACACCTGTTTCTAATAACTCACTATATCCTCTAATTGAAGTCATTGGTGTTTTTAACTCATGTGATACATTAGAGAAAAATTCTTGGCGCATCTTCATTGCATTATGATGATCAGTAATATTTACAAACAATAAAGTTACTCCATAATCAACTTTCGCAACATAACAATTATAATATTGTTTATCTTTTTCAAATAAAACTATTTGTTGTTCATCACTTAAATTATCTAATGCTTTAATAATTTTAAAATCAAAAACAAAATCTTTAATTGAACGATTTAATTCAATTGTATTATTATATAATTTTGATGCTTTGCGATTAATCATCAACACTTTTAAATCTTCATCTAATAGAATAAATCCTTCTTTCATTTGATCAAGAATCCCCTTAATCTTGATTTGCTGATCATTCAATTTATTCATTGTATCTTTAATAGTTAACGCCTGTTCTTCAAGCTTAGAAGCAATGATATTAAATTCATCATATTTATAATAATCAAATTCTAATTCTCGATATTCTTTCATTTTAGTAATTTGGTTTGTTATATCATTAATTGGCGCTGTTAGTGTATTTGCAAAACGTTTTGAAAGAATGATTGCAACTGCCAATGAAATCAAAATACCAATTCCCATCGGTTTAATCAAAGTTGCTAAATTATCAAAAATACCATTATACGGCAAAGCTAAACGTACAATAAAATCACCATTATAAAGCGCTACATATAACATATTTCTTTTTACTGAATTAGAATAACGTCTTGCATAACCAGTTCCTTCTTCTAAAGCCTGCTTTACTTCTTTACGACCTTTATGATTTTCTTCTAATCCTTCATTACTACTGTCAGCTAATACTGTTCCATCATCATCAATAATTGTTAATCTAGTATGTGAATTATATGCAAGTGGATTTAATGCATCAACTTGCTGTTTTAAATTATTTTGAGGATCTAGTTGATACTCAACTAATTTAACAGAATAAAGCATATCATGTTTAGTGTTTTCTAACATTATATCAGATAAAATTACCATCGATATGCTTGAAGATAATGCCAGTGTAACTACCAATACCGTTAAAAAATAACGAAGTATTGTTTTATTCACTGTCATCACCCTCCTCATAGAAACGATACCCTACACTACGAATTGTTTTAATATACTTATGTCCATCATCATTTAATTTACTACGTAAAGCACGAATATGAACATCAAGCGCACGAGATTCACCTATGAAATCATACCCCCATATTTCATTCAATAATTCTTCTCGTTCTACAACTCGATGTTTATTATCCATCAAATAGACTAACAATTGATATTCTTTGTTTGTTAGCTCTAATTTTTTACCATCCATTTTTATCATTCTTGTTTGTTTGTCAACTACAAGATGTTTTGTTTTAATGACATCACTTGTAACATGACGTCTAAGTAAAGAACGAACACGAGCTTGTAATTCAAGAATTCCAAACGGCTTTGTCATATAGTCATCCGAACCACTATCTAATCCATTTACCTTATCTATTTCACGATCTTTAGCACTTAATATTAAAATCGGTAATTCATTGTTTGTTTCTCTAATCTTTTTGATTGCATCTATTCCACTCATCTTTGGCAACATTAAATCAAAGATTGCAAGGGACGGCATCTCTTTTTTCATTAACTCTAAAGCATCAATAGCATTATCAAACTGAACTACTTCATAACCATTACTGACTAATGCTAAATTTATAATTTCACGAATATTTTCATCATCTTCAATTACAAATATACGCTCGTTCATTCCCAGTTCCTCCTAAATCAAACGATAATTATCAACTGTTCCAGTTTGGTTAAACTCTACCCATTCACAAATATTAACAGCATGATCCCCAATTCTTTCAAAATATTTAGCAATCATTAGAAAGTTGATAACAATATCAATATTATCAGCTGCCTCTTTTACTATCTGAACTAATTCTACCTTAACTTCTTCAAATAATCCATCCATTTTATCTTCCATTTTTTTGATTTCTTTAGTTTTTTTCAAATCATGTTCATGGAATGCTTCAATAGCTCCTTTAACCATATCCCTAGCTAAAACTGCCATATTTGGAATATGTTCTACCATTTTGTATGGGCTTTTAACATCTGTTTCTAGTAAAATTTCTGCAATATCAGCACCTTGATCACCAATTCTTTCCAAATCAGTAACTACTTTTAAAGCAGTTGAAACATTTCTTAAATCACTAGCAATCGGTTGTTGCTTTAAAATCAATGATAAACAACGAGCTTCAATCGTTCTTTCCATATCATTGATAACTTTATCCCCAGCTAAGATATCACGACATAAATCACGATCTCCGCTTTTAAAAGCTGTAATACAATTTTCAATTGATAAAATTACTAAATGACACATTTTATCAAGATCAACATGTAACTTATTTAAATCTTTTTCAAAATTACTTCTTAACATTTTACTCTCCTATCCAAATCTACCTGTAATATAATCTTCTGTACGTTTATCTTTAGGCATTGAGAATACATCTTTAGTTTCTCCATATTCAACCATTTCACCAACTAAGAAAAACGCTGTATAATCTGCAATACGACTAGCTTGTTGCATATTATGTGTAACAATTGCAATAGTGTATTTCTTTTTTAATTCTAATAATAATTCTTCAATTTTTAAAGTTGAAATTGGATCCAATGCACTAGTTGGTTCATCTAATAAAATAACTTCAGGTTGAACAGCTAATGCTCTTGCAATACATAAACGTTGTTGTTGCCCTCCAGATAAACCTAAAGCACTTGTATTCAAACGATCTTTTACTTCTTCGTATAAAGCTGCCGCTTCTAGTGATTCTTTAACAATTTTATCTAATTCTTTTTTATTTTTAATTCCATGAATTCTAGGTCCATAAGCAACATTATCATAAATACTCATTGGAAAAGGATTTGGTTGTTGAAATACCATTCCTACTTTTTTTCTTAACACTGTAGTATCAACACGACTGTCGTAAATATCTTCACCATCAAGTTTTACATCACCTGTGATTTTTATCCCTTTAACATAGTCATTCATACGATTTAATGTTTTTAAAAAAGTCGATTTTCCACATCCAGAAGGACCGATAAATGCTGTGATTTTATTTGTTTTAATATTTAGACTTACATTTTTTAATGCATGTTTTTCACCATAATATAAATCTAGATTTTTTGCTTCAATTTTATTTTCCATTCTACTTCACCTTATTTACATCGAATTTATTTGAGATTAATTTTGCTAAGAAATTTAATGCTAATACTATAACAATCAACACAAGAGCAATTACAAAGGCTGTTTCATAATTAGCTTTAGTCATTTCTAAATATAGTTGAATTGTAAGAGTTGCTCCTGAACTGAATAAATGAGAGAAAACATTTGTTGGTAAAACACTTACTGATCCAGCTGTGAATAATAAAGCAGCTGATTCAGCAACAATACGTCCCATCCCTAAAATTATACCTGTTAAAATTCCTGGCATTGCACTTGGCAATAAAACAGTTCTAATCATATACCACTTAGTTGCTCCGATTCCTAAAGCAGCTTCACGATAACTCTTTGGTACACCTTCCAAAGCTACTTGAGTATTTCTACAAATAATTGGTAAAATCATAATCGCTAAAGTAAAAGAACCAGTTAAAATTGAGAATTCTAATTTTAATAAATTCCCAAAAAATAACATTCCAAATAAACCATATATAATTGAAGGGATTCCAGCCAAAACTTCAGTAGTAAAAGAAATAACACTAACAAATTTTTTGTTTTTAGCATATTCGTTTAAGTAAATTGCCCCACCAATTCCAATTGGACAAGCAACTAATAATGTAACAACAATAATATATAAAGTATTAATAATATTAGGTAAAATACCAACTGTACCTTTTAAAATACTTGTTGTATTGACTAGATAAGAAAAATCAAAATGCGGTATTCCCCGATATAATATATATCCAATGCATACAACTAAAATCAGCACCGATAAAGCACTAGAAGCTTGGATAAAGAAATTTAGCACTTTATCACTAACTCGATTTTTTTTATCGAAAATACTAAGATTATTCATGCTGATCTCCTTTCTTGATAATGAATGTTAAAACTAAGTTAATAATTATGATAAAAATGAATAATACTAAACCAATTGTAAAGAGCACTTCGCGATGAGTACCTGAAGCATATCCCATTTCTGAGACAATTCCTGTAGTTAAAAAACGTACAGAATTAAATGGCAAAGGTACATTTACAGAATTTCCTGCTACTAGCAAAATTGCCATAGCTTCACCGATCGCTCTACCCACGCCAAGAACGATTGCTGAAACAATCCCAGATTTAGCACTAGGTAAAACGACTTTAAAAATAGTTTGCATTTTACTTGCTCCAAGTGCTAATGAACTTTTACGATAATCATCAGGCACAGCATTTAAAGCTGTTTCTGTTATATTTATTAAAGTTGGTAAAATCATGATAGCTAAAACTATGATAGCTGAAATTAAGTTTGCTCCACCAGTAAATTGATGTGTTTTTGATCCTGCAAAAATCATTCTTTCTAAATCATACATTACTGGACAAACTAACAAAATACCTAATAATCCATATATAACTGAAGGAATTCCAGCCAATAATTCAATTGCAGATTTAACTATTTTTCTAACTTTAGGATTAGCTAACTCAGCTAAATTAATAGCCGTAAATACTCCAATTGGTACTCCAATACAAATTGCTAGAAAAACTCCAACAATAGATGTTAAAATAATTAAAAGTATCCCATATTGTGGATCAGCTGCAGTTGGTGCCCAAACTGTCCCAAAAAGAATTTCTAATAATCCCTCTTTAAAAATTGCTGGCGTTCCTGAAATAATCATATAACCAGTAATAGAAACTACAGCAATGATAGATACAATAGCACAGCCACGAAAGATTATCGCGGCTGTCTTTTCTACCAAAGATTTTGTTTTTCTATTACTTATAATAGATAACATATCTTTTTCCATAACTAACTCCTATTTTTTAGCACTTACTAAACCAACTTGTTCAATAACTTTTTGTCCAGCTTCACTATCGATAAATTCGAAGATTGCTTGAACAGCTTCACTTTGTTCACTAATTTTTCCTTTAGTAGCCATTACAAATGGTCTTTGTAATGAATAACTTCCATCTTTAATTGTTTCTTCACTTGCTTCTACACCATCAAGTTTTAAAGCTTTTACACTATCTTTAACGTTATCTAATGATACATAACCAATAGCGCCTTCAGTTTCTCCAACTTTAGCAACAACGGCACCTGTTTCATTTAATTCTTGAGCATATTTACATGCATCTTCAACTCCTAAAATTTCTTCAAATGCCCCGCGAGTTCCTGAACCAGCTTCACGTCCTACAACAACGATAGCTTCATCTGCGCCACCAACTTCAGACCAATTTGTGATTTCACCTGTATAAATTTTCTTTAATTGATCAGTAGTTAAGTCTTCAACATCATTATCTGGATGAACGATAACTGCAATACCATCGATTGCAACGATGTTTTCTTCCAAACCACCAGCTTTTTCTTCATCAGTTAAACTTCTTGATGAGTTACCGATATCTGCTGTACCGTTTGTAACTGCTTCAATTCCAGCACCTGAACCAGTGAATTGTGGTTCTAAAACTAAATTTGGATAAACTTCTCTAATTGCTTCTGATAAACCATTTACAAATGGTTCCATTGATGTAGATCCATTAAGACTTACATTTCCACTTACATCTCCATTTGATGTATCTGTAGAAGAATCATCTGATCCACCGCAACCAGTAAGACCTAAACATAATACTAATGTTAATAAAACTCCTAATGCTTTTTTCATTTTTCTAATTCCCTTTCTTTTCATTAAACTTAAGACACGTATATAATAATCAAAAATATTTAATCTATATATCAATATTTTGTATTAATTATGTTAAATTTATGTAAAGAAAAGACAGAAATTTACTCAAATTTCTGTCCATACATTCTTAACATAAGTCTTAACCTTTTCTTAACAATTTCTTTTAAACTTAACGGTAATACAACCTCGATATTAGTTTGTAACATCATCAGCCAACCTACTAATCCATCAGATAATGCAACATTTTTAATTAATCCTTCAAGTCTACCATCAAATCTTTTACATACAAAAATATCTTTTCCAAATTGATTAATGACTTCTTTTAAAACTTTTTTATCAAAAATAATTTTTAAATCAATTTTTTCATTACTAAGATACATATTTACATTTTTATCAAATTCTTTTTCCATATCAAATTGATCTCTAATATCTTCATATTCACTATTATGATTTATTACAAAGCGCATACGATCAACACGATAAACACTTAAACTATCTTTACGTTTATTAAAATAACCAATTAAATAATAATTATTTCCATTTAAAATTAATTTATATGGTGATACTATGTACGTTTCATTATTTTGATTTCCATTTTTATGGTAAACTTCCAATAACTTATTATCAATAACATCATAGCTTATATACTTAAAAGCAATATTTTTATGATTATTGATTGCTTTGATAATTGTTGTAAGACTTAATAATGAATTATAATTTGATTCATTGTTACTTTCTTCAACATTTAAACGTTCAAGTTGCCTTACATTACTTAATAATGATAATTTATCAGTTAATTCTTTGGCAGAGTTTTTATCTAAATTAGTATTAGAGTTAACACTGTCCATTAATAATTGCAATTGACCATCATTAAAAAATTCATTTTCAATAATGTAACCAACCCCTCTAATCATTTTAATTAAATTCTTACCCGTATATAAAAAATAAAATTCATTTAAACGATCAATCAAGCGATAAACAGTTTTAATATTCATACTATAACCACAACATTCTAAATATCTTAAAATTACTTCCCCACTAATCGGTTGCTTACTTTCGCTTAAAATTTTATATACAAAATACATTTTACTCCCCATTAATATCCCTCCTATACCATTAGAAAATCCAAAGGCATATCTATTCTATTGTAATATTTTCGATATAATCGCCAGCTATAATTACGTAATTCAGGAATAAAACTTTTTAAATATTCATCCATTGTTACATACTCTAAATGTAAGTACGCTTTTTTATAACATCCTTCTAACAACAAAATATAACTAGCTAAATAATGATAACGTTCAACGCTTAAATTCAATCGACTTGATAATGTTTCGATAAATGATTCCAAGATTTTTTCATCATACTTAATTAGATGTCTAATCAAACAATATGTTGTAATACAAAAACCAGCATTTTCAATAATATAATTTAGTAATTTATATTTATATACTAATAATGGTTGATAATATTTATCTAATAAAATATTCATAAATACTAAATGATACTCTATTTCATCAAAGCATGTACTATCATCAACTAATTTTTTTATTTTACTGAAAACAATTAATTGTAAGTTCTTTTTTTTATTTATCTTTTTTTTAATACTTTTTATTTCAAAACTGCTATTAACAATATCATGAATATCTTGTAACCAATATCCTTCACTAATTTGTAGTAAATAACGTTTAACATCTACAATATTTTTTTCAACTACACTTTGATAACTTCGTACTTTCATATTAATCACTCCTTATATTCACCTATATTATAGTAAATATAAAAAGTCGATGATTTGAATTTATTAACACCAAAACCGAAAAAACGGTTTTAATATTAGCTTTTTTAATATATGTTTTTTATTCACATTTTATATTTATCTTACTTTAAAATTTTTTTATAAAAGTATCTTTATTTATAAACTATAATCACCTAATTTTTTCATCATAAATTAACAAAAATGAGGTTATTTATCATAACCTCAAATAAATCATTATATATCTAATTTATCTAAGAATTTTTTTATTCTTGTAGTTGCTTCTTTAATTTGTTCAATAGAATATGCATAAGAAACTCTAATAAAACCTTCTCCTGCTTGACCAAAAGCAGTTCCTGGTACACAAGCTACCAATTGATCTTTTAAAAGTTCTTCACAAAATTGTTGCGAAGTCATTTTAGTTGATTTAATACATGGAAAAACATAAAAAGCTCCTTGTGGAGTAAATGTATGCAACCCCATATCATTAAATGCTTTAACAATATAATTACGTCTTAACATATATGCTTTTCGCATTTTTTCTATCTCATCATCACAATATCGCATTGCTTCTATTGCTCCATATTGAGCTGCAGTTGGTGCTGACATAATTACATATTGATGTATTTTATTCATGGCATTAATAATAACTTCGTTAGCTAAAACATATCCAAGACGCCAACCAGTCATCGCATAAGCCTTAGAAAATCCACTTACTAAAATAACTTGATCTTTTATTTCATCAAAAGATGCAATTGAACAAAATTTTTGTTCATAAGATAATTCAGCATATATTTCATCTGTTATTACAATCAATTCATGTTTTTTAATAATTGGGACAATTTTCTCATAATCCTCTTTTGTCATAAATCCCCCAGTAGGATTACTTGGATAGTTTAATAAAATTGCTTTTGTTTTAGGCGTAATAGCACTTTCTAAAAGCTCAGGTGTTAATTTAAATTCATTTTCTTCTTTTAAAATAATATCAACTGTTTTACCACCAGACAATACAACTCCAGGTGTATAAGCTACATAACTAGGTTGTAGCAAAATAACCTCATCGCCAGGATTAATAATTGCTCTAAAAGCTAAATCAATAGCTTCAGATCCACCAACTGTAACAATACAGTTTTTATCATATTCATAATCTAAATTAAATTTTCTTTTTTGATAACGACATATTTCTTTTCTTAACTCAGATAAACCTCGATTAGCAGTATAAAAAGTTTTTCCTTGTTCAATTGAATAAATAGCTGCTTCTCTAATTTGCCATGGTGTATCAAAGTCAGGTTCACCTACTCCAAGGGAAATAACACCTTCCATTTCAGTAGCTAAATCAAAAAATTTACGAATTCCACTAGGGGGAATTTCTTTAACAGTATCATTAATAACTTTATTTAAATCCATTATGGTGTCACCAATAACCTTTCTGCAGGTTCTTTATCGTCATCATCAAAAATAACACCATTATTTTTATATTGTTTTAATACAAACATTGTCGCAGTTCCAGTTACTCCATCTAAAGGTGCTAATTTAGATGCTACAAAACGTGCTGTTTCTTGCATTGTATGTCCTTTAACAATTGCCACAAACTCAAAACTACCACTAAGTAAATACATCGTATCTACCTCTGGAAAAGCATAAATTTTTTTAGCAATACGATCATAACCATATTCTCTTTCTGGAGCAACATTGATTTGTATCAGCGCCATAACGCTATGTTTATTAGTACGATCCCAATTAATAATCGTATGATAACCACAAATTATTTTATCTTTTTCTAACTGACTAATTGTTTCAACAACATTATTTTCACTTTCATTTAATGCCATCGCCAAATCAGTTACTTCCATTCGTGCATTATTATGCAGTAACGATAATAATAAATTTTCATCCATACTTATATCCTCCAATTTATTTTATTCATTATATAACATTTTATGATTAAGGTAAAGTTTGCAATAACTGTTTAAATCCCTTTATTAACAGTTTTACTTAAAAATATACTATGTACACTTAATTTTTATATAACCATTTTTAAATATAATATAATTATCAAAAAAGATGCTTTATTTATAATATTGCAAAGCGTTAAAATTCACAAAATTTCTATGTTAAATAGTAAAACAATACTCTTAAATATTAATAAAGATGTCTAAAAAATAGACAATCATTTTTAAATGCATCTGATATAATTAGATCAATAAATAAAAAACTCTTTTTATATAAATATTTATCATCATATTTATATTTGTGTTAAAATAGTTAAAAGGGGGAATATGAATGCATACTTTTTATGTATCTAGCTTTGGTAAAAATAGCAATAAAGGAATATATATTGTACACTTTGACGAAAATAGTGATGAACTTTCAATTGTACAACATATAGTTACTAAAGATTATCCATCATATATGGTTATAAAAGACAATAATTTATATATTACTTACAAAAATGCTAATCGTTCTAGTGATGGTGGTGGTTTAGGAAGTTTTGCGATATATAAAGATGAATTAATCATTAATAATAATTTTGCATCTAACGGACGCTCATACACACATTTATGCATTAGCGATAACTCGCGTTATCTTTTTGCCGCAAACTATCAGGTTGGTTCTACTGCTTCATATTTATTAGAAAACGGGCATATTAAAGAAAAGATTGGTGCAATTCATCATATTGGATTAGGACCTGATTTACTTAAAAGACAGACTGGTCCCCATTGTCATTATGTTGGAATTAGTCCTGATAAAGAGTTTGTTTATGCTGTTGATTTAGGAGCCGATAAAGTAATTATGTACAAATATTATGATGGTAAATTAGAAGAAGATAGTAATCATAATTTAAATGTCGTTCCTGGTTCAGGTCCACGGCAAATGATTTTCTCTAATGATGGACGTTTTGCTTATTTATTAAATGAAATATCTAATAATATTATGGTGTTTAAATACACTGATAAATATCTTAATTTAATTCAAGTATTACATACTACACCTCGTCATTTTCATGGTTTTTCTAGTGCTAGTGCAATTCGTCTAAGTAAATCCGGTAAACATTTATTTGTTTCTAATCGTGGCCATGATAGTATTGCTTTATATCGGGTAAACCAAGAAACTGGCAAAATTACTTTGTTGTACATGGTTCATACAGGTAAAACACCTAGAGATTTTAATTTTATTAGTTCTAAATATTTGATTGTTGGAGCACAAGATGATGATGAAATTGAATTATTTAAATTTAATGAGGAAAAAGAAGAATTAATACGAACTGCAATTACTTTAGCTATTCCTTCACCAGTATGCATTGCTGTTAAGGATAAAAAAGAAAAATGAGATATGAAATAAAGGGAGAAACTCTCCCTGTTGTTATTTATCATGTAAATAAAGGTGAATCTATTATTTGTGATAATGTCACAATAAGTTGAATTGAGCCAGTTATGGAAATGAAAACTTCCAGTGATGATATTAATTTATCAGTATTTTTAATAAAAAAATTCTTTTGATTTAATTGATGATGAAAGTTTTATTATGATTAGAATTAATAATAGTAATATTGTTTTTTTAATTGATGATTCTACTATTGAATATGGATTTATTACCAGGTCAACAAATGATCATTAATACTAGATATTTAATGATGATGGAGTATAGTTGTACTATTGAAATTCAAAATGTAAAAAGAATTAAAAATAGGTTTTTTGGGAATGAAAATCTTTTTAATACAGTTATTACTGGTCCTGGTAAAATTATTCTTCAAACATGCCAATTAGCAATATGCTAGTTGTATTATTCCTTTTTTACCTAAAAATAATTAAATATTCTTGTATTTTTTAATAAAATATTTGCAAAAATTACTTCAAAAAGTATACTATATATATGTATTTTAGTTATATATAATTATACATGGAGGCTTTCTATGATTAATAAGACATCAAGTATTGAATTTAAAAAATATGGATCAACCTATGAAGAACATATGTCAGTTAAAGATAATAATCTAATATGTAGAAAATTAAATACATCAGGGAGAATTATTAGTCATATGTATTGTTTTTCTTGCCCGGTATATATTGAATTAACAGAAGGAATTGCTTCAATTTTAATTGGTAATAGTCTAGAACCAGATAAATTAGAAACTTTTGCAATTCATCATTATTTAAAAATTGATGCAAATAAATATTTTAATATTATTCCACTATCTCAAGAAATCGAAAGTTATTTAATAACTCCCGCAAATTATAATCTAAGAACTGAATTTTTAAATCCACCATATGTTTATAAACCAATTGTTTCCAAACTACAAATTGAAGAAATTCTAGGTTATTATTATGTAATTAAAAGTCCAAATTATCGTTTTAAAGGAGAAGCTCATAAACATTATGAGTTAACATATGTTGATCATGGTAGTCTAGACACAACTGTAGAAGGAACGACGTATACTTTAAATAGTTATGATTTAATGTTATATGGGCCAAATCAATTTCATACTCAACAAATTACTAAAAATAAATCTTGTTCATATTTAACAGTAATATTTAATATGGATATTATTGATGATGATGCTATTTTAAATCGTGTATTTCATTGTGATAATGAGCTACATAACATTTTTAATAAATTTGTCAAAGCAAGTTCAAATTCATTGCCTTATTCAAAAACATTAATGCTTTGTTATTTGCAAGAAATCATCATTTTACTTACACAATATGATTCATTGGGCGAAACAAAGCATATATCAACAGGTCCTATGCAACATTTCCAAGATGGACTATTGCAAGAAATTCTAGATTACATGAATTCAATGATCACAGAACCTTTAACGATTGAAGAAATATGTCATAAATTTTCAATTTCACGTTCTTCTTTACAAACACTGTTTAGAAATAACTTAGAAATTTCTCCAAAAAACTATATGGTTCAAATAAAATTAAAAAAGAGTAAAGAACTTATTCGAGAAAACAAATATACAATTAGTGAAATTGCTTTTATGCTAGGATTTAGTTCAATTCATTATTTCTCTAGAACATTTAAACAACATTTCAATCTTACTCCTAGTGAATATGCAAAAAAATTATATAGATAAAATCACTTTACAGAGGTTTTATCTTTTTTCTTTTATAATTATCTTTATCTTACTTTATAAATTATATTATTTACTTTTCATTAAAAATATCAATTATCGAAAAATTATTGTAATAATTTTTAACATAAAAAGCTGTTGAATTTTCAACAGCTTTTGACTGTATTAATACAGTCTTTTTACTAAGGACATGGGGAGATGTCTTTAAATATTATAGATATTTGGGAAAATATCTTTTATGTAGTCATTTAGGAGAAAGGAATAAAATATATCTTGACTACGATTATTAGTATAGGAAATAAATAACGCTATAATTATTGATAATTTTAGGACTTTATCTATTTATTTCGTTAAATTATGTTATTGATAATTTAATACAATTTTATTATTTTGATACTCAATTACATTAAAATCATAATCATATAGTTGTTTTAGAGATTTACTTGTTATTACTTCATTTGGTTTCCCTTGAAATAGCATTCTGCCACCTTTCATCGCTATTATTTCATCACTATAATTAATTGCTTGATTAATATCATGATGAACCATAATAATTGTCATTTGATAATCAACATTTATTTTTTTAATTAAATTAAGTATTTCTATTTGGTATTTTACATCTAAATAAGTCGTTGGTTCATCTAACAATAAAATAGGTGTTTTTTGGGCTAATGCCATTGCAAGCCAAACCCTTTGTTGTTGTCCACCAGATAAATTAATTAACGGAATGTGTGCATATTCTTTTAACTTAGTAATTTGTAATACGTGTTCAATAATTTTGTAATCATCACTGCTAAGACTTTGATGATAATTTAAATATGGTAGACGTCCATATCCAACAATTGTTTTTACATCCAAATCTCCTTGAATATTATTTTTTTGATGAACCACAGCTACTTTTTTAGCAAAATCTTTATTTCTATAATCCCAAATATTCTTGTTATCTAATATAATTTTACCTTCACTAGCCTTATAAATACGGCTTAATAACATTAATAAAGTAGATTTGCCACTACCATTGGGCCCAATAATAGATGTGATTTTATGTTTCTTAAAACTAATCGATAAATCATTTATTAATGGTTTATTTTGATATCCAAATTTTATATTTTTAACTTCCATTTAAACCAATGCTCCGTTTCAATAAAACAATAAATAATGGACCTCCTACTATCGCCATAATTATTGCTGATGAAATTTCATATGGTGCCATGATAACTCTACCAAGAGTATCGGCACTTAATAATGTAATTGCTCCTAGTAATATACAAATAGGAATTAAATACTTATGGTCGTTTCCTATTAATAATCTCGAAATGTGCGGTACTAAAAGGCCAATAAAGCCAATGACTCCTACAACAGCTACACTTATACTGCACAATAATACTGCAAGTAAAGACAAACCAAAACGATACAAATTCACATTGATTCCAAGTGAAATTAATGTTCGTTCCTCTAAACTAAACAAATTACAAGCTTTAGCCATCAATAATGTAATAAGCATAATTGGTAATAAATAAAGTACCAAAATCTTAACATCATTCCATGTATATAAAGAAATCGTACCAGTTGCACTACTAGCAATAGAAGAACTAGAACTTTGAATCAAAGTAATTAATGCGCTAATAGTATAATTAATTGCGACACCAATTAAAATAATTCGTGTTGTTTTAAAACCAGCTTTCCATGATAAACTATAAATCAAGGCAAATGTTATAATGCCACCTAAAAATGATAAAATTGGTGTTATAGCATAAAATTGCGGTAAAAATATTCCTACTATTACACTTACTAAACTTGCCCCATTAGAAATACCAATTATCCCAGGATCAGCTAAAGGATTTTTTAAAACAACTTGAAATAACAAACCTGATAAAGCCAAAGCTCCACCAACTAAGATTGCAATTATAATTCGAGGAAAACGAATATTATAAACACTTGCCACATCTACATCATATTCCACAAATAATCCTTTAAATAATTGAACCATTGATACTTTAATACTTCCTAAATTTATTGCAATAAAAAAACCGAAAAATAAAATCACCATTAACATAATTATAAATATTTTAGGATGTTTTTTAATTTGTTCCATATAAAATTCCTTCTAATACTTCTAATCCCTTTTGATAATTAAAATTAGCACTCATTCCAAAATAATTATTATCCAAATCATAAACTTTATTATTTTGAACCGCACTAAACTTACTCCAAATTTCATTTTCTTGAAATTCTTTTTTGAAACTTTCCATTACTTGCTCAGGCATTGCATGACTAGTTCTTAAAATAATATCTGGATTTTGCTGTAACATATCCTCTACATTAACATTAATAAAATCCTGCCCATTTCCATCACCATAAATATTTGTTCCACCCGCTAATTTAACTAAATCACCAACATAACTAGATTCACTAGCAACAACATAACTACCACCAGGTAGCCCCATCAAAATCAATATTCTTGGACTAGCATTATTTTGATATTTATCACGAAAAGAAATCATATAATTAACAAAATCATTCACCATTTTTTCTGCCTGTTTTTCTTTATTTAAAAGTACCCCTAATTCTTCAATACTCTTAAACATTCCAGAAACACTTTTTAAATTTAAAAATGATGAACTGATTCCAATTTTTTCGTATTTACTAGATAACTCACCTTCTAATGAATTAGGACTTAAAATCACATCAGGTTTCAATGTTGATAACACCTCAACATCTGGTGCCATTGCTGTACCTAATTCAGTTGCTTTTTTATAACGTTTAGGAACTGAGTATGCTTCAGTTGTAGGAATTCCTACAACTTGACTAGCCGGTACATCTAATTCCTTCAGAATTTCTGTTACTGCTACTGAAGTTGCAGCAATTTTTAACTCTTGGTTACTACTAGTTTTTCCACTTTGATCAACACAACCTATCATCATAGCAGCTATTACGATTATAAAAATACTATTTTTTAACCTTTTTAACATAAAATATCCCTCCTGCTACGATAATTAATATCACGATTCCACTAATAATTAATCCAAAATTATTAGTACTATTTTTAGTACTACTAGCTATATTTTTTAAATTTTCAACTGTTAATTTTTTATCAGTATTTACTTTTCCATTACTATCAATAATGTAATTTGATAATCCTTTAATGTCTTGTAATAAACTTTCTTTTGTTATTGTTCCTACAGTTGTTACTGGAGCTTGTTCACTAATATTTTCTTTTGATTGTTGTTCATTTGTATTTTCATTAGTTTTGTTTTCATTTATATTAGTAGTCGTATTTGAATTATAATCATTAGTTGAACTAGTTGTAGAATTAGTTTGCGAATTAGTAGCTGCTGGTATCATTTGGCTATTATAAACACCTGTTCCTGGTGTTATAGAACCTCTGTCCAATTTTATGAAAAATTGAACATCTCTACCCATTGGGTTTACATACATCATTGGACTAATATATACATCCAATGAATTTACTTGAATTCGATAATGGTCAACAGTATCACCATTTGCATAACTACTTCCCGTTTTTGTAGCACTAACATCACTAAAAGCACCACTGTTATTCATTATTTTAAATTTCACATTTGAAATATTTGAAGCTAATCCAATCCCTATTGTTATATAATATTTACCATTTATTTGTTCTAATAAAAGATTACTTTCAACAATATTATTAACCATACTTTCACCTAGGGTTATATTGGTTCCACCATCTTCAGTTTGACCAGTTAGAGGATTAACGTAAGATGTGGAGCGACCTATTAGATACGCTCCATCATCTAAGGCAAAAGTAGGTTTATAACTAGTTACTACTAATAAAATAGTAACTAAAGTTAAAATCACTTTTTTTATTTGCATAATTTTTTTCTTACAATATATCTAATTGCGATAAATGATGAAATTAATAATCCTCCCATTAATCCCACATTTACATTATCTCCAGTTTTTACAGATGAAATAGCATTTTTATCTGTTGTAGCAGTTACATTATCAT
>OLNH01000947.1_pt1 | contig 18971 bp, 17 predicted proteins | sample 1643101 | NCBI WGS metagenome assembly OLNH01 (sample SAMEA3136758, study PRJEB25190) | human gut metagenome | biome: human gut; feature: human-associated habitat; material: faeces | place: Austria | collected 2013
AGAAAATGCATGTGACAGCTTCCCAGATTCGTCAGGATTTAAATAATTTCGGCGGCTTTGGTCAGCAGGGTTATGGCTATAATGTACGATATTTATATACAGAGATCGGCAAGATCCTCGGCCTGGATACAGTACATCCGATGATTATTCTGGGTGCTGGTAATCTGGGACAGGCACTGGCCAATTATGTAGATTTTGAGAAACGTGGATTTAAGCTTGTCGGTATCTTTGATGTCAATCCTGTACTTGAAGGGATTGCAGTGCGTGGAATCGAGATACAGATGTTGAGTGACCTTCCATTGTTCTTAAAAGAGAATGAGGTAGAGATTGCGGTTCTGACTCTTCCTAAGAACAAGGCCAAAGAGATGGCGAAGATTTTAATTGAGAATGGAATCAAGGCGATTTGGAACTTTGCACATATTGATCTGGATGCCCCGGAAGATGTAATGGTTGAGAATGTACATCTTTCAGAGAGTCTTATGACTCTGTCTTATAACCTGAGCGAATACAGGAAGGAACATGAGGGACAAATGTAAAACACAAAGGCTGTGGTCATCTGATCACAGCTTTTTATCTGTCTGACGCAGATCAGATACTTTTGTTACTGGGAACAGGAATATTTTTTATCAGGAGGTGGACAGATGAGAGATATTGTAACTGCAGCAGAGATGAAGGGGCTGGACAGTAATACGATTCAGCAAGCGGGAATTCCGTCTCTTGTATTGATGGAGCGTGCGGCATTGAAGACTGCAGATGAGATCACAGAACGTTTGAAGGACAAAGACCGGGAGAGGATCCTGGTAGTATGTGGAACGGGCAACAATGGAGGAGATGGACTGGCAGTGGCCAGGATCCTTCACCTGAGAGGTTTTCGAACATGGTATTATATTCTCGGCAATGAAGAGAAAATGACAGCCGAGACAGCCTGCCAGTTTAAAACTGTACAGTATTATCAGGTACCCCGGGCGAATAACCTGGATCTGAATGAATATACTACTATAGTAGATGCCATTTTCGGGGTCGGACTCAGCAGACCTGTTGAGGGGAAATACGGAGAAGTTATCAGTGAACTTAATCAGGCATCTGCATATAAGGTGGCTGTGGATATTCCGTCAGGGATTGATGCAGACACCGGGTTTGAGAAGGGGGTTGCTTTCCGGGCAGATCTTACAGTTACGTTTGCTTTTCGAAAAAGGGGTCTTTGCTTTTATCCGGGACGAATGTATGGTGGAGAGATCATAGTAGCAGACATTGGGATTTATTCCATACCTGGTGAAAGAGTCCGAATGCATTGTCTGGAACAGAAGGATCTGGAAATGCTTCCGGAGAGGATTCCATATGGAAATAAAGGAACATTTGGAAAAGTTCTTCTGGTTGCAGGATGTGAGGGAATGTGCGGGGCTGCGTATTTAAGCGCGGCTGCAGTACTGAAATGTTCTGCAGGGATGGTAAAGATCCAGACAGTGGAAGCGAACCGTATTCCGCTTCAGACACTGCTTCCGGAGGCAATGATCTCCTGTGATTTTGATGAAAGCAGGAATCAGGCAATGCTTGACTGGTGTGATGTGATCGTGATCGGACCTGGTCTTGGAGTCGGAGCACAGAGCAGAGAACGGGCGCAATGGTTTCTGTCAAGGGCTGCAATGTGTGGAAAACCGGTGGTACTGGATGCAGACGGGCTGAATCTTCTGTCTGTTCACGAGGAATGGAAACGTTTTCTTGGTGAGAATGTGATCGTTACTCCTCATATTGGTGAAATGAGCCGACTGTGCGGAAAAGCGATCGGAGATATCCAGGACTGTCTGACACAGACTGCGTCTGACTATGCGAAAGAAACAAATGCTGTCTGTGTCCTGAAAGACGCCTGCACTGTGATAGCGGATGCTTCCGGGGAGATGTATCTGAATCTGTCCGGAAATGCAGGTATGGCTACTGCAGGAAGCGGAGATGTTTTAAGCGGTATACTTGCCGGGATTTTATGTATGTATCTGGCACAGAAGAAGAAACCATCTCCGGTCATGCTGGCTGCACTTGGGGTGTATATTCACGGTGCTGCAGGTGATTTGGCTGCACAGGTAGTAGGGCAGAGAGGAATGACAGCAGGGGATATTATCCGTTTTTTACCGGAAATACTGAAATAAAAGGGTGGTTATTTGCGCAGTTCGTGGTATTATATCCATGTAGGCGGTCTGCATGGATACGGATGCTCTTATCCGCCTAAACGGATAGTTATTAATTGTTTGACAGAGGAAAAATTATTATGAATAAAAATAGCAGAGTAAAAGCAGTGATTTCCCTGGACGCCGTAGAGCAGAACTTCAGGGAAATGAGAAAGAATATTGCGGAGGATACAAAGATGATCGCTGTGGTCAAAGCAGATGCTTATGGTCATGGTGCAGTTCCGATCGCACATCTGATCGAAGGTTATGATTACATCTGGGGATTTGCGGCTGCAACAGCCGAAGAAGCTGTTCATCTGCGTGAGAACGGGGTTACAAAACCGATCCTGATCCTTGGAATTGTTTTTGAGGAATATTATCCGGAACTTGTAAGAGATGATATCCGTCTGGCAGTGTGCGAATATGAGGAAGCAGAGAAGCTTTCTAAGGAGGCTGTTCTGCAGAATAAGACAGTACATATCCATATTGCGCTGGACACAGGTATGACCAGGATTGGTTATGCAGATATACCGGAGAGTGTGGAAGAGATCAAAAAGATCGCAGGACTGCCGAATCTCGAGATCGAGGGAATGTTTACCCATTTCTCAAGGGCAGATGAATATGACAGAAGTCCGGCTATGGTACAGCTTGAGCGTTACCAGAAGTTCTCAGATCTGGTAGAGGCGGCAGGCGTGGAGATTCCGCTGCATCACTGTTCAAACAGTGCCGGGATCATCCGTGTACCGGAAGCGAACTTAAGCATTGTACGTGCCGGGATCACAATTTATGGAATTTATCCGTCTTCTGAGGTAGAGCGGGATATTGTAAAGCTGACACCTGTAATGGAGCTGAAGAGCCATGTTACTTATGTAAAGGATGTACCGGAAGGAGCAGCTATCAGTTATGGCGGCACTTATGTAGCGGATAAGAAGCGGCGTGTGGCTACCATACCTGTAGGCTATGCGGATGGTTATCCGAGACAGCTTTCCAATAAGGGCTGGGTTCTGATCCACGGAAAAAAAGCTCCGATCCTCGGCAGGGTCTGTATGGATCAGTTTATGGTCGATGTGACAGAGATTGGTGATGTGAAGAAGGGGGATGAAGTAACACTTCTTGGCAGAGATGGTGATGAGTTTATCAGTATTGAAGAGATTGGAGATCTCTGTGGCAGATTTTCCTATGAATTTGCCTGCGATATCAGCCCGCGTGTGCCGAGAATTTATGTGAAAGATGGGAAAGAAGTAGAAGTATAATGTTATTTCCCAAAAAGAACATCTGCGGAAAAATTCCATTGCCAAAGGCGGTTTTCAATGGATTTTGACTCGTAACTGAGAGGATACCGCAACAGTTACGGTTGTTTTTATATACCACGCATGTATACACAAGAAAAAGATGGAAATACTTTTATTAAAACAAGGTTTCATCTTTGAAACCGGAAAGAATCGGAGTGTGAATTGTGTGGTAATTAAAAGAGGGGATATATTTTATGCGGATCTTCGGCCTGTAGTAGGGAGTGAACAGGGAGGGATCCGGCCGGTTCTGATTATTCAGAACAATGTAGGTAACCGTCACAGCCCTACTGTGATCTGCGCTGCCATTACGTCAAAAATGAATAAAGCCAAGCTTCCGACACATATTGAGATTGATGCAGGAATTTACGGGATTGAGAAGGACTCTGTGATCCTGCTGGAACAGCTTCGTACGATAGATAAGAGGAGACTGAAGGATAAGGTCTGTCATCTGGATGAGGCGATGCTGGATAAAGTGAACCACGCGCTTGAGATTAGTCTGGAACTTACATTCTGAGAAATTGCCTGATCTGATTGAAGGTAGATACCAGAGAAGATGTCCCGGGAACTGACATGCGGATAACATAAATTTGAAGATATTTGAAGATATTAAAGCGCATGTTAAAGGCAATATCTTGACGGATAATTAAGAAAGTGATATATTTTACCAGTAACTATGCGTATTCAATACGGAGGAGACTGATTAATACAATGGAAGATGGCAGTAGTATGCCCCTCTGGGGCGTGTTTATCTTACTATTACTGTTGTGGCTGAATGGAATCTTTTACGGATTTGCCGCAGCATTGAGAAACATAAGTGAGAATGATACACAGAAGAAAGCTGACGAAGGCGATAAGAAAGCACAGATGCTGATGGCGCTGATTGATAAACCGGCACAGTTTGTCAATGCGATCCCTCTGATCGTGATGGCATGTGGGATATGTTTTGGTACTTTTCTGGTTCCGTGGGCTGTAGATGCCTTTCACCTATACATAAAGCATCTGCCGGCACTGATCCTGGTAATGGCGTTATGTGTGATTTTGCTTGCAGGAATCGGTATTCTGGCGTTTCGAAGAGTTGGTACGTATCATCCAGAGACTTATGCCTACAAGTATCTGAAACTGGTACATTTCTGGGTAAATCTGCTGAAGCCTTTTACTGTGTTTATTACCTGGATCGCCAGACTGGCAGCTGTGCCGTTTGGTGTGGAGATAGACCGTACAGAATCGGCAGTCACAGAAGAGGAGATCATTTCAATCGTGGATGAGGCTCATGAACAGGGCGTTATTGAGGAGAATGAGGCGGAGATGATCCAGAATATCATGTCTTTTAATGATACAGAAGCTCATGATATCATGACCCACAGGAAGAATGTGGTAGCTTTTGATGAAGAGATTCTTCTCAAGAATATGATCGATACCATGCTGGAGGAAGGAAATTCCCGTTATCCGGTTTATGAGGAGAATATTGACAATATCAAGGGAATCGTTCATTATAAAGATGCACTGAAATTTATGACTCAGAACCCGTGGGCGAAATTTAAGCCGTTGAAAGAGTTGCCGGGAATTATCAGGCAGGCTTCCCTGATTCCTGAGACAAGAGGGATCGGAGACCTTTTCCATACCATGCAGGCAAAGAAGATTCATATGGCGATTGTTGTGGATGAGTATGGGCAGACAGCCGGAATTGTTACAATGGAGGACATTCTGGAGGAGATCGTCGGGGATATCCTGGATGAATATGATGAGGATGAGATTACGATCCGTGCGCAGAAGGATAACAGTCTGATCATTGACGGGCTTGCATATCTGGAGGATGTGGAAGAGGAACTGGATGCAGATTTCGGTGATACAGAGTTTGAGACTCTGAATGGTTATCTGACCAATATTCTGGGACATATCCCTACGGACAAGGACATTGATACAACAATAAAAGCGATTGGATACTGCTTTACAATTTTGTCTATTGGTAATAAAACTATTGGCAAGGTGAAAGTGGAGCGGGACAAATAAATGTTACTGTTCATTTTGTTTCCGGTAACACATTTTACGATGCACAGAATTTATGTTGATCGCATAAATTCATGCCGTATGTTTCGGGATAGTAGTGTGTGAACAGTAGCAAATCAAATAAATTATTTTAACAAAAGGAGAAAGAAAGATGTCAGGACATTCAAAATTTGCGAACATTAAGCATAAGAAAGAGAAAAACGATGCAAAGAAAGGTAAAATCTTTACAGTAATCGGACGTGAGCTGGTTATGGCTGTCAAAGCAGGCGGCCCGGACCCGAACAACAACAGCAAACTTCGTGATGTAATCGCTAAAGCAAAAGCAAACAACATGCCGAACGATACAATCGAACGTGGTATCAAGAAAGCAGCTGGTGCTGATTCTGCAGATAACTATGAAAAAGCTGTATACGAAGGATATGGCCCGAATGGTGTTGCTATCATCGTTGAGACTCTGACAGACAACAAGAACCGTACTGCAGGTAATGTACGTAATGCATTTACAAAAGGTAACGGAAGCATTGGTACTCAGGGATGCGTATCCTACATGTTCGACCAGAAAGGTCAGATCATCATTGACAAAGAAGAGTGCGAAATGGACGCTGATGAGCTGATGATGCTCGCTCTGGATGCAGGAGCAGAAGACTTCAACGAAGAAGAAGACAGCTACGAAGTACTTACAGCACCGGATGATTTCAGTGCAGTACGCGAAGAAATCGAGAAATCAGGCGCACCGATCGCAGAAGCACAGGTAGCCATGATCCCTCAGACATATGTAGATCTTACAGATGAGCAGGCTCTCAAAGACCTCCAGAGAACACTGGATCTCTTAGATGAGGACGACGACGTAACTGACGTTTGGACGAACTGGAACGAATGATTTTGTAATATAAAAAAGACCTTTTTGTATGTGTGGTTGATTCAACATCATGCAAAAAGGTCTTTTTATATTGGCAAAAGTTGCTTTATACACATTAATTACACAATATTATTGACATTGTGTAATTAATGTGTATAATAGTAATTAGATAATAATTATAGAAGGAAGTGGTTAACAAAGATGAAGCAAAAAGACCTAATCAAAAGATTAGAAAATGGAGGTTTCGTCTTTGAACGACATGGAGCGGGTCACGATGTTTATGCTCGAGGCAGTCAAAGGGAAACTGTACCGAGGCATAAAGAAATCAATGAAATTTTAGCACGGGCAATTCTGAAAAGGAATGGGTTATTATAACCCTTCCTTTCGGGAATAATAATATAAAAAATCTTTGGAGGAATAATACTATGAAAGGAGTTTACCCAGCAGTATTTACAGAAGTCGATGGAACAATTTTGGTTGAAGTGCCAGATTTAGAAATTTTGACAGAAGGAAAAGACTTTAATAACGCAATTGAAATGGCAAGAGATGCAATTGAATTAAAATGTGTTTCTATGGAAGATGGAGGTGAGGAAATTCCTAAACCATCGGATATATCTACTATTGATTTAAGCAAAACAACATTTTCTGGAGAAGGCAAAACAATTATTTCATTAGTAGATGTAGATTCTGCTGAGTACAGAAGAAAAATAGATACGAAAACTGTTCGCCGCAATGTAGCTTTACCAAGTTGGCTAAATTATGAAGCAGAACATGCAGGTGTAAATGTATCAAGAGTTTTGCAGGATGCACTAATGAGTGTCTTAGGAGTACAAAGAAAATATTGAAAATTAAAAAAGACAATCGGTTTGATATCGGTTGTCTTTTTGCCTGTTTATAGTATCTGAAAATCTATCGGCTATATTGCACAAATCTTCCATCTGAAATCTGTAATAAACGCCGAAAAGCATTTTTAACCGAAAACCACATTGACATTGATTGTGAAAATGATATAATGAAACTATCTTGAAACGGGTTTCAAAAGAGAAAATACACAACAACAGGAGGCGACCGGGAATGACAAGTATTCGAGATGTAGCAAAACTGGCAGGAGTTTCTCCTTCTACCGTATCCAGAGTAATAAACGGAACAGCAAAAGTAGATGAAGAAAAAATGCAAAGGGTTTTAAATGCTATCTCTGAAACGGGTTTCAAACCAAACGAAGTTGCCCGATCTCTGTTTAAGAAGTCATCAAAGATCATCGGTGTGATCGCTCCGGATATTGAGAATCCATTCTTCACGGAAATGGCAAAATCAATCGAAGGTGAGGCATATGCCCAGGGATACCGGATGACGTTGTGTTATTCTGAGAACAAGCCTGAAAAAGAGAAAGAAAGTATCCGAATGCTTTCCAGAATGAATGCAGACGGAATCATCCTCATGACTAACAACGAGGAAATAGACGCGGAAGTTAAGGATTGCGGCATTCCAGTAGTAGTTGTGGACAGACGTATCCATGCAGATGGAGAGCTGGCTTTTGTGGAAGCTGATCATTATGAAGGCGGAAAACTGGCAGCCAGACATCTGATCCAGTGTGGCTGCAGAAATATCGTAAATATTTCCGGACCACAGAAGTATTCCAGTGCCAGAGACAGATATCGAGGATATGTAGATACCTGTAAACAGTATGGACGGGAGGTTCAGAATCTGGAATGCGAATATAGCTTTGAACAAGGTCTGCTGGCAGCAGAGGAGATTCTGGAGAAATATCCGGCAGTTGACGGAATTATTTCCTGTAATGATATGGTAGCGATTTCTGTGTTTAAAGTTCTGAGACGTCATGGATATCAGATTCCGGAGGATGTGCAGATCATAGGCTTTGATAATGTAGCGCTGGCACATCTGATGACACCGGAGCTCACGACGATCCGACAGCCAATTGCAGATATGGGAAAAACAGCAGTACAGTGTATTATCAATTATGCAACTGGTGCCGAAGTAACACGGGTAAATAAATTTCCGGTAACTTTAATAAAAAGAGAAACAACTGTTATGAAATAGGACATGAGATTAGTCGAAGCATGGGATTTGATTAGAGAGTGTTTGCTGGAATGCTTATAAAAATAACAGTTATATAACAAAATAAATACGAGGAGGAAGAGAATATGAAAATTTCAGTAGTAGGAAGCATCAACATGGATCAGACAGTAACTGCAGAGAGAATCCCACTGAAAGGCGAAACGCTTCAGGGTGATACTTTGAGCTATATTCCTGGTGGAAAAGGTGCAAACCAGGCAGTTGCCATGGCGAGACTTGGCGCAGATGTAGAGATGTTCGGATGTGTAGGAGATGATAGTAACGGACAGGCACTGATCGATAACCTTGCAAAGAACGGGGTTAAGACAGGAAATATCAGAAAGATTGCAGGTGTACCTACAGGATTGGCTATCATTACAGTAGGTGAGAATGATAATACAATTATCGTAGTTGCAGGTGCCAACGGTAAAGTTAACTGTGAATACATCGACAGTATCAAAGAAGAATTGCTGAAATCTGACTATGTGGTTATGCAGCATGAAATCCCGGCAGAAACTGTAGAATATGTAGTAAATATCTGCCATGAAAATGGAATCAAAGTTGTGTTAAACCCAGCTCCTGCAAGAGAAGTAAAGAAAGAAGTTCTGGACAAGATTACATGGCTGACACCAAACGAGCATGAAGCTAAAATTTTATTCGGTGCAGATACAAACATAGAAGAATTACTGAAAACATATCCTGAGAAACTTGTGATCACACTTGGATCTGATGGTGTGGCAGCAGCAAAGAAAGATGGAACAATTGTCCATGTACCAGTTCGTCCTGCAAAAGTTGCAGATACAACAGGAGCCGGCGATACATTAAACGGTGCATTCTGTACCATGCTTGCAGAGAATGCTGATCTGGAGAATGCACTTCGCTTCGCAAACACAGCTGCAAGCCTTTCAACAGAGAAGTTTGGAGCACAGACAGGAATGCCGACACGAGAAGAAGTTGAAAAGGAGTTAAATAAATAGCATGAAACGACTTGGAATTTTAAACAGTGATATCGCAAGAGTATTGGCCTATATGGGACACACAGATACTCTTGCTATCGGTGACTGCGGTCTGCCGGTACCGGACACAACAGAAAGGATTGATCTTGCAATTGAATTTGGAAAACCTTCTTTTATGGATGTTTTGAAACCGGTTTCAAACGATATGAAGATTGAGAAAATTGTGCTTGCCGAGGAAATTTGTGAGCAGAATCCGGAGATGCTTGAAAAAATTGAACAGTTATTAAAAAAAATCGAGCAGGAAACAGGAAAGAAAATAGAAATTGAATTTGTTTCACATACAGAATTAAAGAAGAGAACAGCGAATTGTAAAGCAGTAATCCGCAGCGGAGAAATTACTCCATATGCAAACATCATCCTGCAGTCCGGCTGTATTTTCGGATAGAAGAGAAGGCAGTGAGACTGCTAATAAATAAAAGGGGGCAAAAGTAATGCGAATTGAGATGCGTGGGATTGATAAATCGTTCGGTTCCAACCAGGTACTGAAGCAGGCTGGCTTCACACTGGAAAGCGGCGAGGTTCATGCACTGATGGGGGAGAACGGAGCTGGTAAATCTACTCTGATGAAAATTCTTACAGGTGTTTACACCAAAGATGCAGGAACTGTGCTTGTTGACGGAAAAGAAGTAAATTACAAGAATCCGCAGGAAGCTGAGAAAGCAGGAATCGTCTTTATCTACCAGGAGTTAAACGTTATGTTTGATCTGACAGTAGAAGAAAATCTGTTTATGGGAAAAGAAATCCATGGAAAATTCGGAATCTGCGACAAGAAAGCAATGCAGAAAAAAGCACAGGAAGCACTGAATATTCTGGGAGTGAATATCTCTCCTAAGACAGTTATGGCAGAACTTTCTGTAGGACAGCAGCAAATGGTGGAAATCTGTAAGGCACTGATGGCAGATGCAAAGGTTATCATTATGGATGAGCCAACAGCTGCATTGACACAGAGTGAAACAGTAGCATTGTTCAAGGTCATTGAATCTCTGAGAAAGAAAGGTGTGTCCATGGTGTATATCTCACACCGTATGGAGGAGATTTTTGAACTGTGTGACAGAATTACGGTTCTGAGGGATGGCTCTTATATTGGTGTGAAAAACATTCCGGAAACAAACATGAATGAGATTGTCAAAATGATGATCGGACGTGAGATTGGTGAGCGTTATCCGTCCAGGAATGTAAAAATCGGCAAAGAGGTTTTGAAAGTAAAAGAACTGACCAGAAAGGGGACATTCCATGATGTAAATTTTTCTGTACGCGCAGGGGAAGTGCTTGGAGTTTCCGGCCTGATGGGGGCAGGAAGAACGGAAATCATGCAGGCAATCTTTGGAAATCTTTCTTATGAGAGTGGTACCATTGAAATTGACGGAAAAGAGGTAAAGATTTCCAATCCCCGTCAGGCAATGGAGCATGGAATTGGATTTATTACAGAGGACAGAAAAACAGAGGGTCTGATGCTTGATAAGAGCATCCGGGAGAATATTTCTCTTTGTAATCTGAGACGTATTTCTAAATCATCTGTAATTTCTAGAGAAGCGGAGAAGAATATGGTGGCAGAAGCAATCAAAGACCTGCACATCAAATGCTTTGGATCATATCATGAATGTAACAATTTAAGTGGTGGTAATCAGCAGAAAGTTGTTCTTGCAAAATGGATCCTTACAAATCCAAAGATATTAATTCTGGATGAGCCTACCAGAGGTGTGGACATTGGAGCAAAGAAAGAGATTTACAGTATTATCAATAAACTGGCAGCACAGGGAGTTGCAATCATTATGGTATCTTCAGAACTGCCGGAAGTACTTGGAATGAGTGATAATATCATGGTTGTCCGTGAGGGTGAAGTAAGAGGAATCATTTCCTATGAGGAAGCAAATCAGGAAAGAGTAATGACATTGGCTACGGGAGGTACAATTTAATGGAAACTAAGAAAAAAAGCGTATCTGAATACGTTCAGGAATATGGCGCATTTATTGCATTGATCGTTCTTGTTGTGGGAATAGGCATCGTAAGTCCGGAATTCCGCACATGGAGTAACTTTTTGTCACTGTTAAGACAGTCTTCTATTAATGGATTTATTGCATTTGGTATGACGTGTGTAATTCTGACAGATGCGATTGACCTGTCTGTTGGTTCTATTCTGGGTCTGTCTACTGCACTCTGCGCAGGAATGATCGCAAGTGGATTTCCGGTTGTACCGGCAATGATCCTTGCACTGGTAATTGGAACAGGTCTTGGCCTTGTCAGCGGTATCCTTGTTACAAAAGGCCGCCTGCAGGCATTTATCGCAACTCTTGTTACAATGACTGTTTACCGTGGACTGACTATGATCTTTATGGATGGAAAACCAATTTCCAATCTTGGTGACAGCTTTGCACTGAAACTGGTAGGAAAAGGAAACATCTTCCGCATTCCGATTCCTGTAATTCTTTTTGTACTTGCGTTTATCGCATTTTATTTTATGCTGAACAAAACAACATTTGGAAGACGTATCTATGCAACAGGAAGTAACAGCAAATGTGCACGTCTTGCTGGTGTTGACATTGACAAAACAAAGATCATAGTTTATGGAATTTCAGGTTTCATGTCTGCTCTTTCCGGTCTGATTCTTCTTTCCAGATTGAATTCCGCTCAGCCTACTCTGGGTGACGGATATGAAATGGATGCTATCGCAGCAACAGCTCTTGGTGGAACCAGTATGAGTGGTGGACGTGGTAAAATTCAGGGAACACTGATCGGTGTTTTGATCATCGCAGTTTTAAATAATGGTATGAATATTCTTGGTATTTCTTCTTACTATCAGGACGTAGTAAAAGGTATCGTCATTCTGATCGCAGTACTTTCTGACAGAAATCGTTAATCAGAACATAAGAAAATTACATATTCAGGCTGCTGAGGGGATAAGAACAGCAGTCTGAGTACATCAAGCGGATATTATAAGCAAGTTCCTGTTCATTATGTTTATTGTTTTTTCGAAGTTGGAGCAAGAGAACTTACTTTATCCGGTTAATAATATACAGGAGGGATTTCGAAATGAAAATAAAGAAGATCGTAGCTCTGACAGCTGCGTGTGCAATGTTATCTTCCACAGCAGGGTGCCAGATTATTACTATTGACGGCGAGGGAACAGCTGAAGTTGGTGAAAATGGAGTTGTAGGAAACGGAGCAATTGGATTGTCCGTATCTACATTAAATAACCCGTTTTTTGTAAGCCTCGCAGAGGGTGCACAGGCAGAAGCAGAAGAAAAAGGTGCGGAACTGATCACGGTTGATGCAGGTGATGATGCTGCGAAACAGACCAATGACGTAGAAGACCTGATTTCCAGAAATGTATCTGTTCTGATCGTAAATCCGGTAGACTCTGATGCAGTCGCTCCGGCAGTAAAGGATGCGATTTCGAAAGGTATCAAGGTTATTTCTGTAGACCGTGTTGTGAATGGTGTTGATGTAGACTGCCAGATTGCATCTGATAACGTAGCAGGTGCAAAAATGGCAACAGAGTATCTGGTAGAAACGATTGGTGAAGGTACACCGGTAGCGGAACTTCAGGGAACAACCGGAGCTTCCGCAACTATAGACAGAGGTGCAGGTTTCCATGAAGTAGCTGATGAGAAACTGGATGTAACAGGAAGCCAGACAGCAGATTTTAACCGTGCAACAGGTATGACTGTTATGGAGAACTTACTTCAGGCAAATGGTTCTATCAAAGGTGTATTTGCACATAATGATGAGATGGCACTTGGTGCCTTAGAGGCAATTGCTGCAACCGGAAAAGATATTAAGGTTGTCGGATTTGATGCTACAGATGATGCGGTTGCTGCTGTAAAAGCGGGAAAAATGCTTGCAACAGTCGCGCAGCAACCAGACCAGATGGGTAAAACAGCTGTAGATACAGCAATTACTCTGGCAGAGGGAGAGACAGTTGAGAAGTCTATTCCTGTAGAAGTAAAACTGGTTACCAAGGACAGTGCGGAATAAAATAAAAAAAAATAGTACATAATACCTCCAGGAATAAAATCTTGGAGGTATTTTTATGCGGGATATTATAAAAGATTATGGAAAATCAGAAACAGAAAAAAGAGAGAGGGGAGTTTTGGATGAATATGCGGAAATGTGCAGATACCAAAATGAGCGGCAGAGAAAAAATAATGAAGATTTTTCAGATGAAGATCTGACTGTGGATGAACAGGAGAACATAGATTCAGGAAAAGAGCAGAATCTGAAAAGAGAAAATACACAAAATGAACAGATAAAAGAGATGGGTCAGGTAGTTCTTGACAGCAATTCCAGAAAGCATAAAGTGGAACTCCTCACGATTATCGGAGAAGTCGAAGGACATGAGTCTGCACCATCTCATTCAAAAACAACCAAATATGAACATGTGCTGCCGAAACTTGCGATTATTGAAGATGATGAGGAAATTGAAGGACTCCTGATTTTGCTCAATACAGTCGGAGGGGATGTGGAGGCTGGACTTGCCATTGCAGAGATGATCGCGTCATTGAGTGTTCCTACGGTATCACTGGTTCTGGGCGGCGGACATTCTATCGGAGTTCCGATGGCTGTATCTGCGGATTATTCTTTCGCAGTACCAAGTGCTACGATGGTGATTCATCCGGTACGTTCCAATGGTATGTTTATCGGAGTGACTCAGACTTACCGGAATATGGAGAAAATTCAGGACCGCATCACTACATTTATTTCCGAACATTCCAAAGCATCTCAGAAACGTCTGGAAGAGCTGATGCTTGATACTTCTCAGCTGGTAAAAGATGTAGGAACCATGCTGGAAGGAAAAGAGGCGGTAAAAGAAGGACTGATCGATGAGGTTGGCGGTATTAAGGAAGCGTTGGCAAAATTATATGAAATGATAGAAAAAGAGTGTTGAAAGTGAAAAAAATCTTATATATGCTACAAATCAACCCTTGCCATATGTCAGATTTTGGCGTATTATTAATAGAGGTTTATTATTTGCGAGGAGGAAAACCATGTATAAGATTTTAAAAGCTGAAACACTGGCAGCTAAGATCCATCTTATGGTTGTACACGCACCGCGTGTTGCAAGCCATTGTCAGCCAGGACAATTTATTATCGTTAAGTTAGATGAGAAGGGTGAGAGAATCCCTCTTACTATCTGTGATTATGATCGTGAAGAAGGTACGATCACAATCGTATTCCAGGAGATTGGTGTATCTACCATCAAGATGGCAGAATTAAAAGCAGGAGATGCATTCCGCGATTTCGTAGGACCTCTTGGATGTCCTTCTGAATTTGTTGAGGAAGATATCGAAGAATTAAAGAAAAAGAAAATGGTATTTGTTGCCGGCGGTGTTGGTACAGCCCCTGTTTACCCACAGGTAAAATGGCTCCATGAACATGGAATCACAGCAGATGTTATTCTTGGTGCAAAAACTAAGGATATGGTTATCCTTGAGAAAGAACTGGGAGAAGTTTCCAATCTTTATGTTACTACAGATGACGGTTCCTATGGCCGTGCAGGTATGGTTACCAAGACTCTTGAGGATCTGGTAACAAACGAAGGCAAACATTACGATGTCTGTGTAGCGATCGGACCGATGATCATGATGAAATTTGTCTGTCTTCTTACCAAGAAGCTTGGCATTCATACAATTGTCAGCATGAACCCGATCATGGTTGACGGAACAGGTATGTGTGGCGCATGCCGTCTTCAGGTTGGCGATGAGATTAAGTTTGCATGTGTAGACGGACCGGAATTCGACGGACATCTCGTTGATTTCGACCAGGCTATGAAGAGAAGCCAGATGTATAAGACTGAAGAGGGACGTGCATTACTGAAACTTCAGGAAGGTGATACCCATCATGGCGGATGTGGACATTGTGGAGGTGACAAGTAATGGCAGATGCAAAGATGTTAAAGAAAGTTCCTGTAAGAGAACAGGACCCGAAGGTACGTGCAACAAACTTTGAAGAAGTTTGTCTTGGATACAATCAGGATGAAGCAATGGAAGAAGCACAGAGATGCTTAGGCTGCAAGAAACCGAAATGTGTAGAAGGCTGTCCAGTGTCCATCAACATCCCTGGATTTATTGAACAGATCAAAGAAGGAAAAATCGAAGAAGCATACAAAGTGATCGGATTATCTTCCGCACTTCCGGCTATCTGCGGACGTGTATGTCCTCAGGAGTCTCAGTGTGAAGGACAGTGTATCCGTGGTAAGAAGGGTGAAGCTGTTTCTATCGGTAAACTGGAAAGATTCGTTGCTGACTATGCTCTGGAACATGATATTAAACCAGTCGGAGCAGAAGTTAAGAACGGACATAAAGTTGCTGTTATCGGTTCTGGTCCGTCCGGACTTACCTGCGCAGGTGATCTTGCAAAGGCCGGATATGATGTAACCGTATTTGAAGCTCTTCATGAACTTGGTGGAGTTCTTGTTTATGGTATTCCGGAATTCCGTCTTCCAAAACAGAAAGTTGTTAAGAAAGAGATCGAGAAAGTTAAAGAACTCGGTGTTAAATTTGAAACAAACGTTGTTATCGGTAAATCCACAACAATCGATCAGCTGATCGAAGATGAAGGATTTGAAGCTGTATTTATCGGTTCCGGTGCAGGTCTTCCGATGTTTATGGGAATCCCGGGTGAAAACGCAAGCGGTGTATTCTCTGCAAACGAGTACCTGACAAGAAGTAACCTGATGAAAGCATTCGATGACTCTTATGATACACCGATCGCAGCAGGTAAGAAAGTTGCTGTTGTCGGCGGTGGTAACGTAGCTATGGATGCTGCAAGAACTGCTCTCAGACTTGGTGCTGAAGTACATATCGTATACAGAAGAAGTGAAGCAGAGCTTCCTGCACGAGCAGAAGAAGTTCATCATGCTAAAGAAGAAGGAATCATCTTTGATCTTCTTACAAATCCGAAGGAAATCCTTGTTGACGAGAACGGACATGTAAGCGGTATGAAGGTTGTTAAGATGGAACTGGGCGAGCCGGATGCATCCGGAAGAAGACGTCCTGTTGAGATTCCAGGTTCTGAATATGATATGGATGTTGATACCGTTATCATGTCACTTGGTACTTCTCCGAACCCGCTGATTTCTTCCACTACTAAAGGACTTGAGATCAATAAGAGAAGATGTATCGTTGCTGAAGAAGAAACAGGTAAGACATCTAAAGACGGCGTATATGCTGGTGGAGATGCTGTTACAGGTGCAGCTACAGTTATCCTTGCTATGGGAGCTGGTAAAGCTGGAGCAAAAGGTATCGATGAATATCTGAAAAATAAATAAAATGAATCAGGGGCCTTCCGGTACAGAAATGTGTCGGAAGGTCTTTTTTTGAATGGAATAAGAACACAGGTTCTTTTTTGCTGTCTTGTAAGTTTTTCGGGAATATGTTATACTATCCACTGTTAATATGCCTTTATAGGCGGTTATGAGAAATTTACCGGATAATATGGTACAGATTAGTTGAAAGAAAAGGATAAAAATATGATAGTTCTTTATATTATTTTACTGGCTATAGTGCAGGGAATTACAGAATTTCTTCCGGTCAGCAGTTTTGGACATCTTTGCTTCGTGCAGAACATACTTGGTATGGAGCATGGCCCGGGCGTACTTATGGAAGTTATGCTTCATCTGGGAACGCTTGCAGCAGTTTTTATGACCTTTCAGAAAGATATACGCAGACTGGCAGTGGAATCAATTGAAATGTTTATGGATGTGATCGGAAATGCAAATCTCTATATACATAACAGACGTACCGGGGATGAGCTTCATTATGCAAAGATCATAAGCAATATCTACCGTAAATTTGCAGTTCTACTGATGGTTTCCATGATTCCGACGATGTTTCTGGGATATACAGCACGCAGACTTGTTGCAATGTCTGCAGCTTCAAAACTTCTTCCAGGTGTTGGGATTCTGATCACGGGGATTATTCTTCTGGTAATTGATCTGAGTCAGGTAGGCGGCACAAAAGCAGCTAAGGATGCAAGCTTTTCCAATGCCATGTGGATCGGAATCTGTCAGGGGCTTTCTGTATTTCCTGGATTTTCCAGAAGTGGAATGACGATCAGTGCCGGGTTGATGAGCGGATTCAGCCGTACATTTGCAGTGAAGTATTCTTATATTTTGTCGATTCCGGCAATTATCGGTGCACTGATCATGGAACTTGGGCAGTTTGGTTCTGCAGATATGACAGTAGGGCTTGGCTTTTCTTATGTATTTGGAATGATCATTGCAGCAGTTGTTGGAAGTCTGGCAATCCGGGCATGTCTGAGACTTGTACACAACGGAAAATTCCGCTTTTTTGCATACTATTGTTTTATTGTGGGAATTATTGCGCTTGTAGCAAATTTTGCATAATTGGGAATATTTATTTCTGCCGGAGGATTTTCTGATTTTCCGGCGGATTTTTATGAAGAATCATTAGGAGGGGTGCCTGAATGGCAGCAGCAAAGAAACAAAGTAACCGAAGAGGGAATGCAAAAGTCACTTCCGGACGTAAAAATACGAGAAAAAAACAGACCAGAAAACAGGTGAAAAAGCAGGGAGTTACCAGCGGATTCCAGACAGAGATCATTTTGCTGACAATTCTGGCGGCCTCGATCATATTGATCATCAGTAATCTTGGAATGGGTGGAGCGGTCGGTGCTGCGAACAGTAAGGCATCTTTCGGGATTATGGGATTGCTTGCGTATGTTTTTCCGGTATTGATCTTTGTTGGTGCTGCATTTCTTGTATCGAACAGTAAGAATCCTCTTGCATACAAAAAAGCACTTGCTGCGCTTGTGTTTTTTGTTTTTCTGTGCGGCCTGGTTCAGCTGTTGACAGAGGGATATATGTCCAGTACTACAATGTCGGAATATTATTCGACCTGTTCTACATATAGAACGGGTGGTGGTGTGCTTGGTGGAGCTATCTGCATTTCTACGACTTCCGCATTTGGTGTTGCGGGGGGATATGTGATTATTATTCTTGTACTTCTGATTTCTCTGATATTGATCACGCAGAAATCATTTTTTGGTTTTGTATTCCGTATCTGGGATGCAGTCTGTGCACTTGCCAGAGATGGACATGACATGTATATGGAGGGACAGCCGGAGCGGGATCTTCGCAAAGAGCTTCGTGTGCAGGAACGCAGACAGAGGAGAGAAGAACGGCAGGCGCAGCGTGTGCGCGAACTGGAAGAGGCTCTGGCACAGGAAAACAATGATGGAGAAGAGGCTGCGGCTAAAGAGAAGAAATCTACGGGATTTCTTGAAGGGACGCTGCTTGTTCCACCGGAAGCAAAGAAGAAAAAGAATCGTAAGACAGTGCTCAGAGATCATAAGAAGACCGCAGAAGGCATAAACAATGATACTGCCACAGATACAGATTCCGCAGCTGTAGTTTCAGATATGACTTCAGATTTTGCAGAAAATGCAGTAACGACTGTAAGCAGAGTTTCCGTTATGTTGTGGTGCATTGCCCAAAATATTTATCGAAAAGGAGAACAAAGAACTATGAAAATGATTGAAAATGAAATGAATGTAACTGTACATCTTGAAATTATCAAGGCAAGCGAAATTGAGCCGAAAGAAGTGA
>OLNH01000950.1_pt1 | contig 18925 bp, 17 predicted proteins | sample 1643101 | NCBI WGS metagenome assembly OLNH01 (sample SAMEA3136758, study PRJEB25190) | human gut metagenome | biome: human gut; feature: human-associated habitat; material: faeces | place: Austria | collected 2013
TAAAATCCCGTGGGTAGTGATACCCGTACCGGTTCGATTCCGGTCTGCGGCACGATTAGAAAGTCTCAAACCCTTGATTTTGTAGGGTTTGGGACTTTTTGTTTTGGTAAAAATGTGAAAAATGTGAGGATTTAAGAATGATAATTTGTTAACAACTTCAGACTTTTTTTCTTGTATTCCGGAATATTTTGCTATATACTGTGATGAAAGACATCGAAAGGCGGTCAGACCAAAATTGGACGTAATAAAGATATTTGGAAATTATGTGGAGAAATGGTGTGAGGGACACCCGGAAAGAGCACGTTGGCTTCTGAAAACAGGCTGGGAGGCAGAAAACCTGAAATTTACCGTGGCACCATCGAAGCGAATGAATCCATCAGATCAATATCTTGCAAAGTTAATGATGAATGTCATGCTGCAGCCATTAAAACATCCGGAAAGTTCTGTTTTGGTAAGTGTATTCACTCCATGTGAGCTGATACAGGAGGCAGGATTATATCCATATAATGTGGAAAGCTTTTCTTGTTATCTGACTGCATCTCAGGCAGAGCGTGCATTTCTTCAGAATGCAGAAGACTCAGGGCTTTCAGAGACTCTCTGCAGTTATCACAAAACGTTTATTGGAGCAGCAGAGAAAGGGCTTCTGCCAAAACCGAAATGCATTGTATATACGAACCTTGCATGCGATGCAAATCTTCTTACTTTTCACAGATTGGCAGAATTTTATCATGTGCCGGTCTTTTCGATTGATGTGCCATCCAGACAGACAGCGTCAAATGTAGCTTATGTAGCTGCACAGCTGAGGGCTTTAAAGAGATTTCTTGAACAAACGACAGGCAGATTAATTGATGAAGATCTGCTGGCTGAGAGAGTTGCGAGAGGTCGGGAAACACTGGAAGAATTCGAAAAATTTCAAAGTGCAAGGGCGGATCGTTTTATTCCTTCTGATTTGGTATCGCCACTGTATAGTGGGATGACCAATAACATCCTTCTTGGTACGGAAGAAGAAAAGTTATATACAGAGAAATTACTTAAAGATATAAAGAATGCACCGCCTAAAAAAGGAAAACACATTTACTGGATGCATACCATTCCATTTTGGTCTGATGCAGTGAAAGAAGCGCTTCTTCTGAATGACAGTGCACAGATCGTAGGGTGTGAACTGTCTCAGGTTGCGGATCTGTTCGTTCATTCTGAAGACCCATACGAAGAAATGGCGATGCGACTGGTATATCATGCGCTTAATGGACCAATCTCACGTCGAATTGAGGCAGGTATCCATCATGCGAAACAGGCAGGCGCAGATGGTGCAGTCTGGTTTAATCACTGGGGTTGCAAACATACCCTTGGCGGTTCAAGAATTGCCAAAAAGCGATTTGAGGAAGCTGGTATACCTATGCTGATCCTGGATGGGGATGGTTGTGACCGTAGTCATGGAGGAGAAGGCCAGACATCGACCAGATTGGGAGCCTTCCTGGAAATGCTGGGGGATTTTGATCATGAGTAAGACATATTATGTATGTAAGTATACACCAGTAGAACTTCTGAGGGCGCTGGGTGGAGACTGTGAAATATTGAATGAAATGCCGGAAGGTTTTGACAGGGCAGAGCAGGTGGCACATCCTAATATCTGTGGATTTGGCAAATCGGTTCTGGAAGAAATACTGGCGGGAAATATTAAAGAACTGGTACTTGTAAATTGCTGCGATACAATTCGTAGTGTTTATGATATACTAAAAGATAGCGGACAGATGGATTTTCTGTATATGATCGATATGCTTCACTGTGATATAGAATGCAGTCGGGAGCGTACTGCAGCCCAGTTAAAGGAACTTGCAGAGACTTATGGGGCATATAAAGAAGAATCTTTTGATAAGAAGGTTTTTCTTGAAGCATTTCAGCCGAAAGAGAGAATACAAAAGCCTCATCTTGCTGTTTTGGGCGCACGTATGGGACAGGAATTATTTCAAATGACAGAGGCTGCCATGCCTCTTCCTGTTGTGAATGAGACCTGTGTATATAATCGTTCTGTTGGTGAAAATTTACCAACAGAGGAAATGGATTTTGACACACTGATGGAATGGTATGCAGGAGAACTGCTTCACCAGATACCGTGTATGCGAATGATGGATCATGCAGGTCGTAAAGTATTGTATCAGGATCCAAGCCTGAAAGGAATCATTTATCATACGGTTAAATTCTGTGATTTTTACAGTTTTGAATATGCAGATATTAAGGGACATACAGATGTTCCATTGCTCAAGATTGAGTCGGATTTTACACTGCAGAGCAGTGGACAGTTGAGTACCAGGCTGGAGGCATTTGCAGAAAGCCTTGGGATTCAGGATGAGACAAAAAAGGAGAAAGTCATGGGAAAAGGATACTATGCCGGGATCGATAGTGGATCAACAAGTACAGATGTGGTGATCCTGGATAAAAACAGAGAAATCATTTCCAGCGTGATCATGCCAACAGGGGCAGGGGCAGCCAATGGTGCGGAGCGAGCGCTTGAGGAAGCACTGAAACAGGCAAAGTTAAATCGAGAGGATCTGGATGCAGTGGTAACTACCGGTTATGGAAGAACTGCAATCTCTGATGGAGATAAGAGTATCACAGAGATTACATGTCATGCAAGGGGTGCTCATTTTCTGGATCCGCGTGTACGTACAGTTGTGGACATCGGAGGTCAGGACAGCAAAGTGATTCGACTGAACGAAGATGGATCTGTGAAGAATTTTGTTATGAATGATAAATGTGCGGCAGGTACAGGAAGATTTCTGGAGATGATGGCGAAGACAATGGAAATGAGCTTGGATGAACTGAGCCAGGTGGGACTTTCCTATCAGGAAGACATTACAATTTCCAGTATGTGTACGGTTTTTGCAGAATCAGAGGTGGTTTCGCTGATTGCTCAGAATAAACATACAGATGATATCGTACATGGATTGAATAAAGCAGTTGCGGCCAAAACTGCATCTCTGGTTAAACGTGTGGGTGGAGAGGAAGCATATATGATGACTGGTGGTGTAGCGCAGAACAAAGGTCTTGTAAAGACTCTTGAAGAAAGACTTGGCACCAGTCTGGTGATCAGTCCAAAATCTCAGCTTTGCGGTGCACTGGGAGCGGCATTGTTTGCAGCAGATATGTAACCTGATTTAATTGATCGTGGATAGATAAAAGGGGAGGAAAGGAAGTTGGCTGATTCCAATATTACAAAAAGTGCACTTGCATCAGCACTGAAGGAACTGATGGAAACGACACCTTTTGCAAAGATTACTGTTTCAGATATCTGTGCAAAATGTAATATGAACCGAAAAAGTTTCTATTATCATTTCAAAGACAAATTTGATCTGGTGAACTGGATTTATGATGTGGAATATCTGAGTCATGTGCAGATTGGAGAAAATCTGATCGGATGGGACAGTGTACTTCATCTTTGTGATTATTTTTATGAAAATAAAGATTTTTACAGGAAGGTAATGAAAGTAGAAGATCAGAATTCTTTTATTAATCATTTCAGGGATATTGTGAGTCCCCTTATGGAAGAAGATATCCGTGAAATTCTTGGAGAAAAAACAGATGCGGAATTTTATGTGAATTTTTTCTGTGATGCAGTAATCTGTGCATTTGGCCGATGGATCTCGCAGAAAGAACCGCTGCCGCCAAAAGAATTTGCGAATATGATGAAATCCTGCATCAAGGTTGTTGCAATAACGCAGGAAAGAATGGAGAACGCATAATAAAAAGCAGTTTCACAGGATTTACCAGAAAATATCATGGTAATCTTTTGTGAGACTGCTTTTTTCTTATGATTCCTGATCCATCGAGAATGATTCCTTCAGGATATCTCTGAGAGATTCATTAAAAATATTGTGCTCCAGAGGATTTCCATCGCTGCCAATATTATAGATGCTTCCATCTGGTTTAAAACCAATTATGCTTGAAGGTGGTGAAATAATATTTCCGATCCGTTCGATATCATAAAACAGATCAATAGGAATGGTACGGTATTTCTGGGCAACACGGGCACCAACCACTGCCTTGTAGACATTTTCTCTGACGGACGCGCTGCAACCGGGATCGGCAAGGACTGCGACAAACGGGCAATGCATTTCTTCAGCGAAGCGGGCATAGGAACCGGACAGGATCTCATCGCTTTCAGTATCTGTATACATCCGATAGATGGAATACAGAAGACGGTGATCTCGTAGTACAAGGCAGGCAGTATCTGTATTGTCATCATATGCAACTCCGATCAGCATATTATTCAGAGATTCTGCAGCTTTTGCAAAGTCTTCTGTTACAGCGGCAGAATTACATAACAGAATCATAGCACAGTCCGGATTATGCTCTATAAGAGGAAGAAGTTTTTCCGGATCTCCATCAGTGTAAAGACAATAAACATAGATTCCAAGTTCTTTACCCTGGTCAAAGATGGCCTGATAACGGGAGTGCAGATCTGCGTAGGAAGAATCAATATTTAAGAAAAAAAGCCACGGGACATTGATATTTTCGGTTCGCTTGATCTTACGGACGATATGTGCCCCCTGTGTGCAGCCGTTATATCCAAGATTCATGCCAAATTCGATCAGTTTTTCCTTGTCCATATGTCGGAGAGTATCTTCTATAAGTGGATAGTAGGGACTGTTGTCGTTATTCAGCATAGCTCTTGCCATTTCAAAAAACTCCTGCTGAAAACGTCCCTTGGAAAAATGAAGAGCCATATCCACAAGATTTCTGGTACAACGTTCTGGTGATTCATCAGCATCTTTTAAGGCAGTTTTAACGAATGTTTTTATAATAATACGAGAAGTTTTTGCTGTCATTTGTCATCCCTTCAATATATAAGAATATACAAAAAAATACAGACGGAAAAAATACATTGACCGTCTGTATTTTATCTACTTCTCATTTAAACACAAAGTATTTTTGTGTGCAATAGACACTATAGTTAACGTGTCCAAAAATATGTCAGCAATAGGTGTTTAACCTTTTGTAGAGGCAAGTCCTTCTGGAAGAATCGTTCCTCCACCGAGAACCATGTCTCCATCATAGAGAACAGCAGCCTGTCCCGGAGTAACTGCTCTCTGTGGTTCTTCGAATGTGATCTTGAGCAGATCATCACCAAGCTGTTCTACAGTTGCAGGCTGTTCCGGCTGACGGTAGCGTGTCTTGACTTTGCATTTGATCGGCTTGTCCAGATGATCCCATGGAATCAGGTTAATGTCGTTGATGTAACAGCAGGTGCTCATCAGATCCTGTTTGCCGCCAAGGATAACCTTGTTGGAATCCAGGGATTTGCCACATACATAGAGGGATTCCGGTGCAGAAATTCCAAGACCGCGGCGCTGACCGATTGTATAGTGAATCTGACCTTTGTGTTTGCCGAGTACGTTGCCCTCTTTATCTACGAAATCACCAGGTTCCGAAGACTGTCCGGTATACTGTTCAATAAAGGAAGCATAATCTCCGTCCGGTACGAAGCAGATATCCTGACTGTCCGGTTTATCTGCATTGATAAAGCCCTGTTCCTGGGCAATGTGACGAATCTCTTTTTTGGTGTAGCTGCCAAGTGGAAACAATGTATGCGCCAGCTGATCCTGCGTCATGGCGTAGAGAACATAGCTCTGATCTTTTGTCGGATCGAGGCCCTTTTTCAGAATAAAACGTCCTGTTTCCGGATCCTGTTCACGACGTGCATAGTGTCCGCTTGCGATGTATTCACAGCCAAGTTCTCTTGCTTTGTCGAGAAGGGCAGAGAATTTAAGAAAACGGTTACAGTCAATACACGGGTTCGGTGTGCCACCGTGCAGATAAGTATCGGCAAATTTGTCAATGACGCTGTGACGGAATTCATCATGCATTGGGAAGACGTAATAGAGCATTCCAAGTCGTGCGGCAACGCTTCTGGCATCTTCAGTATCAGATGGGGTGCAGCAGGCACGGTGTCCCGGGAAACTGCACTGTGGATTATCATAAAGCTTCAGAGTCGCACCGGCACAGTCGTAGCCCTCCTTAACCATCAGGTAGGCTGCTACGCTGGAGTCAACTCCGCCGCTCATGGCGATGATTGCTTTTTTCTGCATATATATTTCTCCTGTTATCTGTTGATTCATATTGTTTACTATAGTATGACTGATACTTGGTAACCAGCCATTTAAGAGTATCCTATCATTATAGAAAAATAGTGTCAAGCAGTTACTGTGAACGTATGCACAGTAATGTCAGGCATGGAAAAACTGCTGAAAACAAAAAGTTGAAAAAGGTGTTGACATATCCAAAAAGTAGTAGTATATTAAACCTATCGGAAAGATAGGAAAACAAAACCGAGAGAAAACTATCAAGGAGGAAGAATCATGTTTACAAAGAATGCAGAACAGAGAAATGTCATGTGTATGATGGATAAGGAAATGCGAATGTACATGTGTATGTCTAACTGTGCTTTAATGTATCGGAAACTTCCTGTGTCATCAGCGGATCAGAGTAATGCAGTCTGAATAAGATGTCAAGAATGTGAATATAAATGTATCGATCAGATACAATGTAGATTACATGAACAGGAAAATCCGACATGGGTTCCTGTTTTTTTATTGCCTTTTTAAGCTTATCTGACAGGTAATCCGAATTTACAACTGAATATAGAATACAATTGAATAGAGAAAAATAAAACAAAATATAAGAAAATTTAAATAGAACGAGAAAAGAGAGGGAATTTATTATGAAAAACACAAAAATTATCACAGTATCACTTGCAGCAGCACTGGCAATCGGAGCAATCACAGCAAACGGCGTTCTGGTAAGCGCTGATGCAGAAAAAGGAACCATTAAAGTAGCAGCATCCGCTACACCACATGCAGAAATCCTTGAAGAAGCAAAACCAATCCTTGAAAAAGAAGGCTGGGACCTTGAAGTAACTGTATTTGACGATTATGTACAGCCGAACCTGGTAGTAGAAAGCGGTGATTTTGATGCAAACTATTTCCAGCATATCCCATACCTGGACAATTTCAATGAAGAGCAGGGAACACATCTGGTAAATGCAGGTGGTATCCATTATGAACCATTTGGAATTTATCCTGGAACAAAGAAATCACTGGATGAACTGGAAGATGGTGATACCATTGCAGTTCCAAACGATACGACAAACGAAGCGAGAGCACTTCTTCTTCTCCAGGATAACGGTGTGATTACACTGAAAGACGGAGCCGGACTAGAAGCAACTGTGAAAGATATTGAAGAAAATCCGAAGAATATCAAGATCGAAGAACTGGAAGCTGCACAGGTTTCCCGTGTTAAGGATGAAGTCGCATTTGTCGTGCTGAATGGAAACTATGCTCTGCAGGCAGGATATTCCGTATCCAAAGATTCTATCGCTCATGAGACATCTGATTCTGAAGCAGCAAAAACATATGTAAATGTAATCGCGGTCAAAGAAGGAAATGAAGAGAGTGAAGCAATCAAAGCACTGGTAGATACTTTGAAATCCGATGAGATCAAAGACTTTATTAATGAGAAGTATGACGGAGCAGTTATACCTTTTGAAGATTCCGCAGATGCAGATGCTGATAAAGAAGAAACAGCAGATGTTACTACAGACACAGAAACAGAGACTACAGAAGAAGCTGCAGAATAATACGGCTGGGAGTATTGATGAATAAGTTGTAACACAGATATTTCAAGGGAACGGGGGAACAGTTTAAATGGAACCGATGATACAGGTAGAAAACCTCTGTAAAAGCTTTTCCACAAAAAACGGGACGGTAGAGGCGGCCAGAAACATCAGTTTTTCCATAGAAAAGGGAGAGATTTTCGGCATTATCGGTCTCTCCGGAGCGGGTAAAAGTACACTGGTGCGATGTCTGAATCTATTGGAAAGACCAACATCCGGAACTGTCCGGGTGAATGGTAAGAATCTTACGAAACTTTCTGAAAAAGAACTCCGTAAGGAGCGTCAGAATATAGGAATGATCTTCCAGCATTTTAATCTGCTCATGCAGAGAACTGCTCTTGATAATGTGTGTTTTCCGATGGAAATTGCGGGAATCAGTAAGAAAGAAGCACATAAAAAAGCCCTGGAATATCTGAAAGTAGTAGGACTGGAAGAAAAAGCTCTTTCTTATCCATCACAGCTTTCCGGTGGTCAGAAACAGCGTGTTGCAATTGCACGAGTTCTGGCAAGTGATCCGAAAATCCTGCTCTGTGACGAGGCAACCAGTGCACTGGATCCACAGACAACAAAAGCAATTCTGGAACTGATCAAAGAGATTAACCGTGATTATGGAATCACTGTCGTAGTTATCACACATGAAATGAGTGTGGTACAGGAAATCTGCAATCGTGTAGCTGTTCTGGAGAGTGGAACACTGGTAGAATCCGGAACAGTAGAAGAACTGTTCAGAAGCCCGAAGACAGAAGCGGCACGCCGACTGGTATTCAGTGGAAGAACGCAGATTCAGAAAATGGAAGGCAAACGTCTGGTTCGTGTAACTTTCCGGGATAAATCTTCTTTTGAACCGGTCATTGCCAATCTGGTACTGACCTATCGGACGCCGGTCAATATTCTGTATGCTGATACCAAGAATATTGGTGGAGCAGCAGAAGGTGAAATGATCCTGCAGCTTCCCGAGATCGAGGAAGTTGCAGATAAGATGATTCAGTATCTGAAAGATACAAATATGGGAGTAGAGGAGTTGAAGTCTGATGTGGGATAATACAACAATTACAATGCTGCTGGAAGGAACCAGAGATACTTTGTATATGACGCTTGTATCCACATTTTTCGGATATGTGCTGGGACTTCCGCTGGGAATTCTTTTTGCAGTAACAGACAAAGAGGGGATTCATCCGAATGCAGTTGTTTACAAAGTACTGGATGTGCTCACGAATATTTTCAGAAGTATTCCGTTTTTGATTCTCCTGATTCTTGTGATTCCACTTACCAAACTGATCGTGGGACAGAGCTATGGCTCCAGTGCAACGATCGTACCGCTTGTGATTGCAGCGGCTCCGTTCATTGCCCGTATGGTGGAATCTTCGCTGAAAGAAGTGGAACCGGGAGTACTCGAGGCAGCAGTCAGCATGGGCGCAGGAACACCGACGATCATCTGGAAAGTTCTTCTTGCAGAAGCAAGAACTTCTCTTCTTGTCGGAGTAACAATCGCCGTCGGAACAATTCTTGGTTATTCCGCTATGGCAGGAACTGTTGGTGGCGGCGGACTTGGAGATATCGCTATTCGTTATGGATATTACCGCTATCAGACAGACATCATGATCATAACGATTGTAATTCTGGTAGTGCTTGTGCAGATCCTGCAGGGACTTGGAATGATGCTCTCCAGGAAGCTGGATAAGCGAAAAGCATAAAAAGATATTTGACAGAAGATTGTAATCACGAAGGATAAAGTTTATTCAACAAATATAAATATTTATTTTAGAAATTTTAGAAATATATTAGAAAAAGGACAAAAACTCCTCACATTTATATTGTATGATGTACTTGTCTTAAAGGAAACCCCCTTTAAGAAATCCGGTAGCACTTCAATGCCGGGAGAGTTGCCGGAACTCTTTCCTTTCCCTAAAAAATAAAACAGAACACTAAACAGCCGCCACCTGGCAAGAACGTCAGGAGGGCGGCTGCTTTCGTTATTGGCGATATCGATTAAAACAGGAGTAGATTTCCTGGATTCTCGGGATGGCATATCCACATGGCAGGTAAGAACCATCAGCGAAGGCGATAAGGCCTTTTGTATGAATCTGTTTCTGAAGATAATCAACAATCTCCGGGATAGTTTTTTTCCCGTCAGCCAGATGCTCCAACGCATATTTCAGGAGCAATCCGAGGGCTGCGGTCTGTTCTGGATCTATGAGCTGCTCAACGTAGCGAAGGTCTACTTCCTGTCTTCCAAGCAGGAATCCAGCTTTTCCATGAACTTTTATTTTGAGACGATCCGGTTTGCCTGTGCCATGTCCATGTGAGCGAATCACAGGAGTATTTTTTTGTATGATCCTGTGACTGTCAGGCATAACAAATGCAGGAACTTTGGCTGGACTCAGAGGATATTTTCCACAGATTTCTTTGACTTTGCGTGTGATATCCACAGGACGATAGCAGTCCATCTGGATAATTGTGTCTGCAATGTGGAAAAATGCACCGGAACTTCCGGCAACCAGAAGCGTAGAAATTCCGGCAATTGTATACAGCTTCTGTGCCCGTTCGAGAAATGGAGTGATCGGTTCCTTTTCACGGGAGATGATTTCCTGCATGAACGTATCCCGCACCATGAAGTTGGTGGCAGAAGTATCTTCATCCAGAAGAAAAACTTTGCTTCCGGCTTCCATTCCCTCAATAATGCCGGCAGCCTGAGACGTACTTCCACTGGCATCCGCTGTTGAAAAACAATGGGTGTTTTTTTGGTTTGGCAGATCATTGATAAACAGAGAAATATCCACGTCTTTGATAGAACGTCCATCCTCGGAACGGAGTTTTAATGCGGTGTCATCCGTGATCACGTATTCTCGCCCGTCTCCGGCAATATGATTGTATACACCAAGTTCCAGGGCATTCAGAAGAGTGGATTTGCCATGATATCCACCGCCGACGATCAGGGTGATGCCCTGTGGAATTCCCATTCCGATAATTTTTCCCTTATGCGGAAGATTCATAGTTATACGGAGCGATTCCGGAGAAATAAACGGGACAGAATGCTTCATCGGACGGGAGGAAATACCACTTTCCCGTGGGAGTATAGCACCATCTGCAACAAATGCCACCAGTTTTTTTCTTTCAACTGTTCCCGGATTGCCTGTTGATCTTCGGCGAGAAAAATGGTTTGTTCCAGTTCTTCCTGATTTATGTTTTTGTAAAAGAAAGTGTTTTCTACACAGGCAGGAAGAAAATCGAACAGAATCTTTTCCAGTTCGGGTGCATTAATGGTACGGCCATTTGCAGGAAAACCAATAAAAAATCTGGCAGTGATGCCTTTGGATGTGATTTCACATGCGGTTCTGGAAAGGATTTCCTGTCCACAGTGGCTGACGGAAATCAGACCGCTTTTACCAGAACCTTTTGCACGGAAGGAATAGTGGTTTATCTGCTGTTCAAACTGGCGCGTCAGATGGTCGGCAAGGGTGATACATGTGAGATCGTTTTTGCTGTAGGCATCCGGAAAACCGGCATCTTTGCGGGAAATATGGACACTGATGTGTGAGGGAGATGCAAAAGGATCTCCCTGTACATGATCGATGGAAAGGATATAATGCCCAAACTGATAACTGCCTTTCAGAGATTTGTAGGCGGGATAACTTTTTCTGTGGATGGATTGAAGCTGCTTTTTTAATTCAGTTGCCTGCTGCATGAAAAACTCCTTTATAAAAAGTGTGATTTATCTGTGTATTTAAGGTACATTTAAAGTCCGGCTGTAACTATTATGAAGCCGGAAGCATTCTTGAAAAAACAAAATTATTATAGAGCGGGAAGATGCAGAAATGCAAGCGATTCGGGATATAATAAAAAAGAAACTGTGAAGAAAATGATAGGAAGAGCCAAATTTCTTATACAAATCTTATATCTTTATTAAGAATCTGGAAGAATGTAGAAATACGTAAAATATTGGTGTATAATGTTGAAAGAATTTTGAGAATCAAACGAAAGGTGGTTTTATATATTATGGAAAGAAGAAATGCATGGCTTTCTTATGAGGAAGCAGATGAGAAGGAACTGGAGAAACTTGCAAAAAATTATCGTACATTTCTGGATGCCGGTAAGACAGAGCGTGAATGTGTCCTGGAGCTTACCAGAGAAGCAGAAGCAGCAGGATATGTTTCATTAGAAAATAAACTTGCATCCGGTGAGCAGATCAAAGCCGGAGATAAGATCTATGCTGTCGGCATGAAAAAGATCATGGCTATGTTCCATATCGGACAGGAACCGATAGAAAAGGGAATGAATATTCTTGGAGCACACATTGATTCTCCACGTTTGGATGTAAAACAGAATCCTTTATATGAAGATACGGATCTGGTATATCTGGATACCCATTATTACGGCGGGGTGAAGAAATATCAGTGGGTAGCACTTCCATTGGCGATTCATGGTGTGATCGTGAAGAAGGATGGTACAGTAGTAAATGTGAATGTTGGTGAAGATGAGGATGATCCGGTCGTATATATCACAGATCTTCTGATTCATCTTGCAGGTAAACAGCTCCAGAAAAAGGCCGCAGAGGTGATCGAGGGCGAGAATCTTGACATTCTGATCGGCAGCAGACCACTGAAAGAGGAAAAGGACGAGAAGAAGAAGGAAGCAGTCAAAAATAATGTCCTTCGGATTCTGGGAGAAAAATATGGTGTAGAGGAAGAGGATTTTCTTTCAGCAGAACTGGAAATCGTTCCGGCGGGCAAAGCTCGTGACTGCGGACTTGACCGCAGTATGGTCGCAGCATATGGACAGGATGACCGTGTCTGCGCATATACTTCTTTTGTGGCAATGCTTGAGATGGAAGCACCAAAACGTACCAGCTGCTGTCTTTTGACGGACAAAGAAGAAATTGGAAGTGTAGGAGCTACTGGCATGCAGTCTAATTTCTTCGAAAATACTGTGGCAGAGCTTCTAGAAGCTATGGGATGTTATTCCGGACTGGCACTCCGAAGAACTCTTAAGAATTCCTTTATGCTTTCTTCTGATGTAAGTGCAGGCTATGACCCGGCTTACGGAGAATGCTTCGAAAAGAAAAATGCAGCATATCTTGGAAGAGGAATCGTTCTTAATAAATTTACAGGTGCAAGAGGAAAGTCCGGATCTAACGATGCCAATGCAGAGTATGTGGCAAAAGTACGTGGTATTTTTGATGACAGTAATGTTGCCTTCCAGACAGCAGAACTTGGCAAAGTAGATGTGGGAGGCGGCGGAACGATCGCTTATATCGCAGCACTTTACGGAATGAATGTGATAGACAGTGGTGTGGCGGTCCTGAGTATGCATGCACCGTGGGAAGTAACAAGCAAAGCCGATATTTATGAGGCGAAGAAAGCATACAAAGCGTTTCTTAAAAATGCATGACAGAGATTCTGGTGCCAGAAAAAAATAAGCATAATACAGAAACAATAAACAGCGACATCAAAGGAGAATGCAGAATATGAATGATACGCTGATCAAGGTGGAAGACCTTTGCAAGATTTATAATCCCGGCGAAAATGAAGTAAGAGCCCTGGATCATGTGAGCCTTGAAATAAAAAAAGGAGAACTGGTGGCAATCATCGGGCAATCAGGTTCTGGCAAGTCAACTTTTATGAATATGCTTGGGTGTCTCGATGTGCCTACCTCGGGAAAGTATTATCTGAACGGGACTGATGTGTCCGAAATGACGGATAATGAACTCTCGGAGGTAAGAAACCATGAAATCGGATTTATCTTTCAGGGATTTAATCTTATTGCAAATCTGAATGCAATTGAAAATGTAGAATTGCCGCTGATCTATCGTGGAATTGATCGTAAGACGAGACATGAACTGGCTATCGAATCTCTGAAAATGGTTGGCCTGGAAAAACGTATGGATCATAAGCCAAGTGAGATGTCCGGTGGGCAGCAGCAGCGTGTGGCAATTGCAAGAGCGATCGCTGCACAGCCTCCGGTCATTCTTGCAGATGAGCCGACAGGAAACCTGGATTCTGCATCCAGTAAGGAGATTCTTGCAATTTTAAAGAAAATGCATAAAACAGGAAGAACAGTAATATTGATCACGCATGATAATGGTATTGCAGCACAGGCAAGACGTGTAGTGCGTATTATGGATGGTAAGATAGAATCGGATACGATCAATCCGGATTTTGACCAGGAGGAGGCATAATGAAAAAGAAAAAGTCCAGAAAGAAACTGGTGATCGGAGTTGGGGTTCTGATCGTGGCAGTAGTAGCCGGTGTCAATATCTATGGCAGTATGAATGCAGCGGATTCGGCAATTCCGCAGGTGCAAACAGTATCAGCTGTCCGTGATAATGTTCAGCAAACGGTAGAAATCAGTGGTACAGTAGTAAGTGAAGAACAGAAAACATATTTTTCTCCTGTCAATGCCAAAGTTGATACAGCTGCGTTGAAAGAAGGTGAAACTGTAAAAGCAGGAAGCAGCCTGATCGAATTTGATCAGAAAGATCTGGAGAGAGAGGCGAAGAAAGCTGATCTGAATGTAGAGTCCGGAAAACTGGATATGAAAAATACTTTAAATAAATCGGATGAGGCGGTTCGGAAGCAACAGAATGCAGCAGGTGATGCGGCAAGCCTGAAACAGCAGGTTGCCGCTCAGGAAAATTATATTGCAAGTCTGAAAGCAAGGATCTCGCAGGCAAATGCCAATGCACAGGCAGCATCTTCCAAAGCTGCTGCAAAGAAACAGGCAGATGCAGCTGCCGCACAGGAGGCACAGCAGCAGGAAATACAGCGTGAATATGCACAGGCACAGACTACATATCAGAATGAAACCCTTCCTGCGTATCAAAATCAGCTGAATACACTGAACAATGAAATGAATCAGGCACAGTCGGATTACAATCAGGCAGAGAACAGTTATCAGATGGCTTTTCAGGCGTGGTCTGCAGACCAGAGTGATGATAATGAAAATGCACTTGAGATGGCAGAGCAGATGAGAAGTGAAGCGCAGATTACATATCAGAATGCAAAAACAGCTTATGAAGATTATAAAGCGCAGAAGCCGGCTGCTCCGGTAATGTCTGACTTCACCGGCGAGGCTGACATTGTTTCTGACGGAACGTCTGCAGATGTTTCTGCATCTGCTTCTTCCAGCACGGATGATACTGCTGTGACAGCGGATACTACTGCACTGGAGAATGAACTTGAAAAAGCAAGTAATAATCTTGCAGAACTTCAGTCAGAACTTTCCTCGAAGGAAGCGGCTGCAGAAGCAGATACGGGTGCTGTGACTGAAGAAGAAAAAGAAAAAATGGAAATTACCAATAATCTTTCTGAACTGGATCAGATGTCTGCACAGGAACTTGTAGAAGCAGCAAAGAAAGGAATCAAGGCTGATTTTAATGGTGTGGTTACAAAAGTTTCTGTGGTTGAAGGTGCAACTGCAACACAGGGAATGGAATTGTTCACCTTACAGAATACTGATAAAGTAGATGTGAATGTAAATGTTTCGAAATACGATTATGATAAAGTGAAAGAAGGTCAGTCTGCGGATATCACCGTTGCAGGAAAAACTTATGAAGGTGAAGTAACGAGTATCAGCCATGTTGCTACTCAGAATGAAAAAGGTGCTTCTTTGATTTCTGCAGATATTCGAATTAAAAATCCGGATGAGAATATTTTCCTTGGCGTGGATGCCAAAGTAACGATTCATGCGGAAGAAGCGGACAATGTAGTTGTACTTCCGTCTGAAGTAGTTAATATAGGAAAAGAGGGCTCTTTCTGTTATGTACTTGAGAATGGGGTTATTACCAAAAAGGATATCACAACAGGAATCAGTTCGGACGAATATGTAGAAGTGCTTGACGGCATTAAAGAAGGTGATGAAGTTATCCGTGACCTTGGTTCCCTGGAAGAGGGAATGCAGGCAGAAGCTGCTGATAGATCCGGAGATGTGAATGGTGAAAATACAGAGACAGATAATGCAGAAGAGGGTATTTGATGGGCGGATTATATGAATATATAAAAATGGCAGTTCAGAATATCCGGGCAAATAAAGGACGTTCATTTCTTACCATGCTGGGAATTATTATTGGCATTGCTTCGGTCATTGCAATCGTTTCCATCGGCGAAGGAACGAAGAATCAGATGAACAGTGAGATCGATGGAATTGGCTCAGGGCTGATCGCTATCGATGTCAGTAATGATGCCATGACGGAAGATGAATGGATCACACCGGATGATGTACAGGAAATCCGTAAGCTCGATACAGTAGGTGGTGTTAGTGTTTCAAACAATTACGATGGTGAAACGGTGACCGGTAAGGGGAATTTTTCTATCATGCTGACAGGTGAAGGTCCCGATGCCAAAATGATCAATAATTCCGATATGAAATATGGAAGTTATTTTGGCGAAACAGAGATTGAAGAGGGCAAAAATGTATGTGTAATCTCAGATACAGATGCCAGGCAGCTTTTTGGTACAGATGATGTTGTTGGTATGAGCCTTGATATTACCTGTTATGATTCTTCAAAATCTTTTCGCATCATGGGTGTCACTACGCAGAAAGAAAATGGAACATTTGTAAGTTATACTTATGATGGAATGCCGGTTACGGTAAATGTTCCGTATTCTTCCATGGATGATCTTGTGGGTGGAACCGATGAATTTTATTCCATTACAGTGGTTCAGGCAGACAAAACACTAGATTCACAGATCGTTGCAGATCAGGTCGTGCATTTTTTGGAGAAACGTCATCAGTGCGCAGGGGAAGACTATTTTCATGTGCAGAGTTTCCAGGATGTCCTGCAGTCAATGAATGAAATGCTCGGTATGGTGACGGCATTTATTTCATTTGTTGCCGGAATTTCTCTTTTGGTAGGTGGAATCGGTGTTATGAATATTATGTTGGTATCTGTTACAGAAAGAACACGTGAGATTGGAATTCGTAAATCACTTGGCGCCAAGACCTCTTCTATTATGTTACAGTTCCTTGCGGAAGCGGCAATCCTTACAGTTATGGGAGGCGTGATTGGAATTATTCTTGGAATTCTTGCAGGTTATGGAATCTGTTCTATCATGAGTGGAAGCATGGGAATGACGATCACACCGGGAATCAGCCCGACAGTGATTCTGGCGGCAACACTTTTCTCCTGTGCGGTCGGTGTATTTTTTGGAATCTATCCGGCGAAGAAAGCTGCAAAACTCAGTCCGATCGAGGCTTTGAGACGAAATTAAGTTGAATAGTTTTATAAAAACAAAATGGCTCTTCGGTATCCTTTTATAAGGAATATCGCAGAGTCATTTTGGCTTTTAAGGTTTAATTAAAGTGAATTCACACTATCACCTTTTTTCTGTTTTATATTTTATAGAAGAGGGAAGAAAAAGCCCGGGAAGTTTTATCAAGACATAAAGGATGATAAACTTTCCAGTATGTTTTTGGGTTTAGCTGCATATATGACAGGCTTCACAGGCGGACGGTGCAGTTGCACAACCGCCGAGAGCGGTTTCGCGTAATTCGGCAGGTAGCTTTTTGCCTACAGTGTACATGATTGTGATCATCTCATCAAGGGGAATGAGCTGCGTGATTCCGGCAAGTGCCATTTCGGCAGCAACGAGAGCATTGGCAACTCCGGCAGCGTTTCGGTTCTGGCATGGATACTCGACAAGGCCGCCGACCGGGTCACAGACAAGTCCAAGCATATTCATCAGTACGGTAGATGCTGCGTGGGTACATTGCAGGGGTGTTCCGCCAAGTAATTCAGTAGCAGCAGAAGCAGCCATGGCAGCAGCAACACCTGTCTCTGCCTGACAGCCACCGACTGCACCGGCAACAGTTGCATTTCTCATGGCAAGATAACCAATGGCACCAGCATTAAAAAGTGCTTTTTGGATATATTTGTCAGAGTAGTTGTAAACTTCCTGAAGGGCAAGTAAAAGGCCTGGAACGATTCCGGCAGAACCCGCAGTCGGAGAGGCCACGATTAGCCCCATGGAAGCATTGGTTTCCAGAGTTGCCATAGCGTAGGTGATGGCTTTTTCAAGCAGTTCCCCGCAGATCCCTTTGCCGGAAGCCTGATGAAGGAAGAGTTTTTTTGATTCACCGCCAATCAGTCCACCCATGGATTTTACAGGGTGTTTGATTGGTGAAAAAGCAGCTTCTTTCATAATCTCAAGAACATGTGTCATGCGAGCGTTTACTTCCTGTTCTTGCATTTCACCAATTATAATCTCTCTCTGGCGCATAATTTCAGAGATTGGAAGATCTTTTTCTGAACATAAAGCCAGAAGTTCTTTGGCATTTTTAAATTCTCTCATCATATTCCTCCTACATCTGTACGATCATCACTTCGTGGATATGCTGATTCTTACGAATCGTATTTCCAATATCTTCTGGAAGACGTCCATCGGATTCGACGATCGTGTAGGCAATCTCGCCTTTGGACTCTCTGAAAAGGCGCATAAAGGCAATATTTACATTTCGATCGCTGAGACATTTGGTGATATAGGCAGCTACACCCGGTTTATCCTGATGGATGACGATAATAGCGCTGTATTCGCCGGAGAAATCGACCTGTACAGAGTTGATCTTTACGATGCGGACTTTTCCGCCGCCAAGGGATTCGCCGCGGACAGTCATTTCCTGACCGTTGTTATTGACCATATGAATGTCAACAGTATTAGGATGAATGTCAGTTTCTAATTCATTAGGAGTAAATGAGAAGGTAAGGCCTTTTTCTTTTGCAATTTCAAAAGAGTTACGGATGCGCATATCATCGGTGGAAAATCCCATGATACCTCCCAGCAGAGCCCGGTCAGTACCGTGTCCTTTAAAAGTCCTTGCAAAAGAGCCATAAAGAGTAAAGTTTACTTCTTTTAGTGGACCATTGATCATTTTCTGGGCTAAAAAACCGATGCGGGCAGCTCCGGCAGTATGGGAGCTGGAAGGTCCGATCATGTTTGGCCCCATTACATCAAATATGCTGATAAAAGACATGTTTTTTCTCCTGATTGTACTTTATTTTTATAGTATCTGTATTTATGAAAAAAATACAGCGAATGTCCTTATAGATATATTGTACCATCCTCATCAAAATGAAGCAATTTAATCAGGTAAAATGGATATTGATGAATAAAAAGAAAAATTTAAAAAAATTAAAAAAAGGTGTTGACAATTTGCTCACTTTGCAGTAGAATACATTTTGTTGTGAGCGACAAGTACTCACAAATACAAAATGTGCGTTTAGCTCAGCTGGATAGAGCGTTTGGCTACGGACCAAAAGGTCGG
>OLNH01000953.1_pt1 | contig 18856 bp, 21 predicted proteins | sample 1643101 | NCBI WGS metagenome assembly OLNH01 (sample SAMEA3136758, study PRJEB25190) | human gut metagenome | biome: human gut; feature: human-associated habitat; material: faeces | place: Austria | collected 2013
GTGGAAAAACTGGAAAGAGCGGGGATTGAACTATGAAAGGGAAAGAAAAAGAACAACGTTATCTGAAGCGGGATTATGAGCATTATTGCTTTTCACCCAGGGAGTTTCTGAAATATACAGGTCAGGCACTGGCATTATGTATTATGGCAGATTATCTTTTTTACAGAAGTGTGTGGGTATTGCTTCTTGCATTTCCTGTGGTTGTATTTTATCTGAAATGGCAGCAGAACCGGATGATCAGAGAGAGAAGAAAGAATCTGAACTATCAGTTCAAAGATGCACTGACGTCCCTAAGTGTTGCAGTTCAGGCAGGATATTCGGTGGAGAGTGCAGTGAAAACCTGTCTTCGGGATCTGGAACGATTGTATGGAAAGGGTACAGATATTGTGGAGGAATTCCGCTATATCGAGAGCCAGCAGCACATCAGTGTTCCGCTGGAAGAATTGTTTCTGGATCTTGGAGAGAGAAGCCAGGTAGAAGATATTGAAAACTTTGCATCTGTGTTTTATACAGCTAAGCGTACCGGCGGAGATATGAACCGGGTTATTCAGAAAGTAACACGTATGCTGGGAGATAAGATTGATGTGAAGAAAGAAATAGAGGCGACACTGGCAGCCAAGAAATCTGAGCAGATGATCATGAGTCTTATGCCTGCAGGAATTATTCTGTATCTGCAGATGACCTCACCGGGCTTCTTAAGTGTTCTTTATGGAAATCCCTTTGGAATTGTAGCAATGAGTATCTGTCTCGCAATTTATGCGACTGCATACTGGCTTGGCAGAAGGATTGTAGATATTGAGGTGTGACAGTACAAATGTGGGTACATGTTGTCATTTTTGTTATGATCCTGTGTGCACTGACCGGCTGGAAAAAAGGATGGATTCCATCTTCCGGAATCGGAGGGAAGGATGGTATCAGACTTTTTGCGGTAGTAGCGATAGCCGGAAATCTGCTGGGCATGATCCTTACTTTGCAAAACGGTGGACAGGTGTATCCTCAGGGATACCGTCTGGAAAAGGAGGATACAGGATCATATGAGAAGGAATTTATGGTATCCGTGGATGGAGAGAAACCGGTCTCCATGTATATACAGGTACCGGAAAAGGAACAGGAAGAACAGGAAACACCGAAACAGGATAAGAAACTGACCAGAAAAGAGCAGGCAAAGAAAGATCTGGCAGAGGCAGTGGCCCGATATAATGAGCAGCAGAATGATCCGGACTATTATTATCTTCCGGATACGCTGAATGGAAAAAAGGTAAAGTGGGAAATCCCTGCAGATAATTCCGGTATGCTTCTGACCGGGCTGTTTCTTATAGCCGCAATGGTAATCCTGGTAATGAAAGGCAGAGAAGAACAGGTACAGCTTCAGAAACGGTATGAAGAACTGCTTATGGATTATCCCGGACTGATCATGAAGTTTACACTTCTTGTTCAGGCAGGAATGACAGTAAGAAAGGCATTCCAGAAAATCGCATTGGATTATAGCAGAAAGAAGAAACGAAAACCGCGGCCTGCCTATGATGAGATACGAGTCATCTGTTATGAAATGGAAAGCGGAGTTTCTGAGAGTGAAGCATACAGAAGGTTTGGAGAGAGATGTGGACAGGCAAAATATAAGACTTTTGCTACACTTCTGATTCAGAACCTCCAGAAGGGAAGCAGACAGATGGCAGATATGCTGGAACGGGAGTCTATGGAAGCGTGGGAAGAGCGTAAGAGAAAAGCCCGTGTTCTGGGAGAAGCTGCTGCAACGAAGCTTCTGATCCCGATGATCATGATGTTGATGGTCGTAATGGCAATTGTGATGATACCTGCGTTTCTGTCCTTTTATGGAGGAACCTGATCTAAGAAGTGCCTGAAAATGGTGTTGTATTGGAAAGTATGCTGTTGCGCACGAAATAGACATTAATATTAGAGTTATAGTTTGCAAGATGTGAAACAGGATATAAACGAAACATACGGAGGAAGAATATGGGACAATTGATGCAAAGTGTGAAAAGACAAAACGGACTGCTGCGAAGATTTGCAGAGGAAGAAGACGCTGTAGGTGTTGTGGAGATCATTTTAATTCTTGTAGTCCTGATCGGACTTGTCATTATTTTCAAAGAGCAGCTGACCAATCTGGTACAGAGCATTCTTTCAAAGATCGCGAAACAGAGTAATTCTATCTGATAAAAGTTTACCCGTTGAATACAAAAAAGAGAAGGAGGTGTACTTCTTGTATGAAGTGTCATAAAGAGAAAAAAGGAAGCATTACTGTATTTCTGGCACTGATCCTCAGTCTGCTTCTGTCACTGGTGTGTACAAGCATAGAATCTGTGCGTATGGCATCTGCCCGAACACAGATCCTGAACAGTATGGATATCGGACTGTACTCTGTATTTGGACAGTATGATAAGAAACTCCTGGAGGAGTATGACTTGTTTGCGCTTGACGGCTCTATGGGAGGCGGGATATTGAACCTTGCAAAGATTTGTGACAATCTAGAATCCTATATGAAACCTGTCCTTAAGCAGAACAGCCAGAAACTCAGTCTGCATCAGAGCGGACTGACCGGTTATCGTCTTCTGACAGATAATGGTGGAGAAGTTTTTTATCAGCAGATTGTGCAGTATATGCAGGAAACTCTTGGCAGTCAGGGAGTACAGGCCCTTCTTAACCGAATGTCTGACCGTGAGAAGAAAACGAAGGAAGCAGATTTGAAGGCGAGTCAGGCAGAAGCAGGAGGTTCTATCGACAGGTATGATTCAGAAATGAATCAGGCTTCGCAAAAAAGCCAGCAGGCAGCGGAAGAAGCTGCAAAGAATCAGCAGGGAAATAATGCAGACAATTCTTCAGGACAGCAGTTTGGAGATGGAACGACACAGCCGGTACCTGCACAGGAACCGGTGAATAATCCGATTACTGTTATTAAAAGAATTATGAAGATGGGAGTTCTGGAACTGGTGCTGCCATCCGGACGTGGGATTTCCACGCATACAGTCAGCAGGAATACGCTGGTTTCAGGGAGAAAGTTGCAGCAGGGAATGGAGATGCCGGATGGACTGACAACAGAGAACAGTTATACTTCAGGTGTACTATTTCAACAGTATCTGATGAATCATCTGGGAAATTATATAAATCCGTCAGACAAAGGTCTGGCATATCAGATGGAATATATTTTCGCAGGGAAAGACAATGATATGGATAACCTGAAAGCTGTAGCAACGAAACTTTTGTTTATCAGAGAGGGTGTAAACTTTGCCAGTCTGATGGCAGACAGTGCAAAGAGAACAGAAGCGCAGGCTCTTGCCACAGCTATTGCAGCCGGATTTCTGATTCCGCCGGCAGCCGTGGTGATTGAGACAGCGCTGCTATTATGCTGGGCATTCGCAGAGAGTGTACTGGATGTACGAGAACTTTTTGCAGGAGGAAAGATTCCGCTGGTAAAGACTTCTGCAGATTGGCAGATTTCCTTGGCAAATCTCTCTAATCTGATGGAAGGATTGGATTCTATGAGAAAAAACGATGATCATGGAATGTCCTATGAAGACTATATTCAGGTGCTGGTTTTGTCAGTTTCGAAGGAAAAGAAGGTAATGAGAGGAATGGATATGGTTGAGAATACGATCAGAAATAATGGCAGAGCACATTTTTGTATGGATTCTTGTATTGTGGCTTTGGAAGCGTTTGCAGATGTCAAAGCTAATAAGAAAAAGGAATTTCATGTGGTTCGACAATATTGCTATGAATGATCATAGAAACAAGCTTCAGAAAAGAGGTGTGAAAAGATGCTTTTACAGAAAAAAAGCAAAGGGACTAGAGAAAGCAGAAAAAAAGATGACAAAAATTATGAAAGGAGGAGTTGCTCTCGAAGAAATATTTTTTCCTTTTTATCCCCGAAAAAAGGAAGAAATAAATACAGCTTGAAGGTTGATTGGAAAGCTAATCTTTCTGTAAAAGCACCTTTTGATCTCTCTTTTCTGAAAAGGATGTTTTTTAAGAAGAGTGCTTTGAAAAGGGGAAGTCTGGCAGTGGAGACTGCGTTGGCGCTTCCATTGTTTTTTCTGGGAATGGTCACATTGATATCCTTTATGGATATTTATAAGCTTCAAACAGAACATCTGACAAGCTTATGTACAAGAGCAAAACAGACAGGAATGTATGCCTGTCTTGCGGGAGATAACGGTCCGGAGAATATTACTTTGCCGGATATATATACTTATAAGCCGTTTGGTGGTCTGCTCCCTCTTCCAGGTGTTGTGATCTATAACCATGTAAAAGTTCATGCATGGACTGGAACAGAGTTTCCTGATAATGGAGGTGAACAGGGAGAAGTAGAACAGATGGTATATGTGACAGCATCTGGAAGTGTCTATCATAAAAATCCTGGATGTAGTTATCTAAATGTTTCTCTGAAACAGATTCCGGGAAGTTCTGTAAAGTCTGCAAGTAATCAATACGGAGAGCACTATTCTGCCTGTGAAACCTGTAGCAGAAATCAGAATCCGGCAGGGGTAGTGTATGTCACGGAACAGGGAAACAGATATCATAATCTGGAGTCCTGCAGTGGGTTGAAGCGTTCAGTAAAACTGGTAAAATCTTCCACAGTTTCCGGAATGAGTGCATGCAGCAGATGTGGATAAAACATATAAAAATTAAAGCGGATAAGAAGTAAAGTGGATAAGAATCAGGAGAAAGGGATATGGAAGTAAACTGTATAAAAGAAGCATGTATACTGGCATTTCTGGGAGTGAATTCCTGGATTGATATCCGGAGAAAGCAGATTTCTCTGCTAATCACTGTTGTATTTGCCGGGGGAGGGATAATCTGGACGATACGCACCGGGAGTGATGCACTGGATTTCCTGCTATGTGCGGGGACTGGACTTGGATTTGTGGGAATCAGTATTTTTACGGAGGGATCAGTGGGAATGGGAGATGGGTGGATTCTTATGGCGCTGGGAACTATGATGCGTCCTGCGGAATTTTTCACCATGCTTTTTGTGGGAATGCTGTGCAGTGCTGGATTTGCAGGAATTATGCTGATGGTATTTCGTGGGAAAGGCCACATGGAGATCCCGTTTGTGCCATTTCTGCTGGCAGGATATCTTGGAGGGATTTTGCTATGAAAAAAATCATTATGAGAAATAGAAATATAATAAAAAAGGTCAGTAAGGGAAGCCTGACAGTAGAAACTGCCTGCGTTATGCCGTTGATTTTGCTGGTGTTGATGGGACTGATCTATCTGAGTTTCTTTGTACATAACAGAGCCTGGCTTACAGCGGCTGCTTATGAATCAGCAATCAGCGGAAGTATGGAAGGAATCCGAAAGAACGGAGAAGTGTATGAGACTGCCAGAATGCGCAGTGAAGAGCTTGGAAGTACAGGCTTCTTTGGGGCAGAGAATCTGAGTACACAGACAAATGTGGGGAAGGAAGTGCAGGTAACCTATGATCTTGATACGATTTCTTCATATGGGAATCTGAGCTGGCATTTAAGGATAGAAGGAACTTCTGCCATTATCAATCCTGTAAAACATATTCGGAAACTAAGAGCTGCAGCAGCTGTTCTAAAGGGGATGGGGGACTAAGATGCGGACAGAATATAAGAGAGATATGAACCACAATTATTTGATCCTTTACGGAGAAGAGGAGATTAATACAGACTCCTATCAGGTGAGAATGCTGGTGGGAAATGTAATCCCCTCTCTTCTGAAATGCAGGATTCAGGGAATGGATGGAAGATTTCTTGTGTACTTTGATATTACCTCTAAACAGGCATTGAACGTTTTATATGAAGAGAAAAAGATGGAGATTGAAGATCTCCGTCTGATTTTTGGTGGTTTTGTTAAAGCTATGGAGGATGCGGCGGAATATCTGATGAACCCCGGACAGTTTATTATAGCGCCGGAATATATTTATACAGATATTGAAAAACAGCAGATTTATTTCTGCATGATGCCAGGATACGAAAAAGATATCAGAGAACAGTTTCAGCGTCTGACGGAGTATATCCTTCCCAAAATTGATCATCAGGACGGGGAGGCTGTGATTCTGGGATACGGTGTATATAAGAGAGCGATGGAAGACAGTTTTCATCTGGAACACATTAAAGAAGAACTATATAAAGTTCAGGGAACATCGACATTGCCAAAAGAAGAGAACACAGAAGCCAGGACAGGACAAAAACAAAATTTTCAGGAGTTTTCAATGGAAGAAAGACTTCAGGAAGAAAGACTCTGGGAAGCTGGAACTGTACAGGAAGAGTTTATAAGAGAAGGTGAAGCGACAGAGAAGCCTGGAATGATAAAGAAGGGAGTGATTATAATACTGGCAGCATTGTTGCTCTGCGGAATAACGGCAGTTACTCTGATGGGATATCTGCCATATATAGAAACCGGAGTTGTTATGGGAGGAATTCTTGTACTGGCAGCATGCACAATGTTGGTCGTACGTATTGTACGCAGGGGAAAGAAACCGGATACTTTACAGCAGAGATCTGCGGAGAAAAAAGGTCGAATTTCAATTAGAAATTCTGCAAATGTAAAGAAAGAAGAAGCGGATTGGAAAATTTTTGAACAGTATCCGAATTTAACTGAAACCGAAAAAGAAGAGAAATGGGAAAAACGATTCTATGAAACCATGAAAGAAGAACTGGAAAGTCCGAATCGATATCCAGACTCAAAGCCAGAGATTTCCAAAACTTTGCAGCCTCATGCGGACTATGGAGAAACTGTAGTTTTGTCTGCGGGAGCAGTATCCGGTCCGGCTAGTCTGGTGAGCAAAGAACCGGGAGAGCTGGCGACCATTTATCTGAATGAAGATATGACTGTGATCGGAAAACTGGAGACTGCCTGTGATGCAGTGATCAGTCTGCCGACAGTAAGCCGTATCCATGCGAAAATCCGAAAGCGGGAAGAAGAATATTATCTTACAGATATGAATTCAAGGAACGGAACAGCGGTAAATGGAAGAATTCTTCTTCCAGATGAAGAATATCAGCTGCAACCGGAAGATGAAGTGGACTTTGCACAGGCAAGATACATATTTCTGGCATAAATGTTTTGAAAAAATACAAAATGTCTGATACAATTAAGAATAGTAATTCAGGAAAATATTGCTAATTCTTTATAGAAGAATTTGTTATGTGAATTGCTGAAGATGATTGTGTATGAAAAGCGTAACTATTCAGCACCTCGCGGAATAGTAGACTGCTGAATAGTTACGAAAAAACAACAAAACAGAATAAAACAGACAGAAAAGAGGTAAATCTTGGAAGAAATGAAAAAAGAGCCGGTTACAGTGTTTCTCATTCTGGTCAATCTTCTTGTTTTTCTTGCAGTAGAGCTGACCGGAGGATCCGAAGATACCATGCATATGCTTCAGTGTGGTGCTGCGTATACACCATCTGTCATGCAGGGGGAATATTACAGGATTTTTACCAGTATGTTTCTGCACTTTGGTCCGCAGCATCTTGGTAATAATATGCTGGTACTTTTTGTACTTGGCGGAAGACTGGAACGTACAGTAGGAAGGCTGAAATATCTGCTGATTTATCTTCTTGGCGGGATGGGCGGAAATCTGTTGTGTATATTCCTGGAATTAAACAGCAGAGATTTTGCAGTATCCGCAGGTGCATCTGGTGCAGTATTTGCAGTAATGGGTGCTATGATCTATGCTGTGATTAGAGGCAGGGGATATATTGAAGATCTTTCTGCCAGACAGGTTGTAATCATGGCTGCATTTTCCCTTTATTTTGGATTTACAAGTGAAGGTGTGGATAATGCAGCACATGTGGGAGGCCTTATCTGTGGATTTATACTGGCAGTATTGTTCTATCATCCTTCTCGCTTACAAATTCACGCTTCGGAAGAAACAGGCAGATAGATGTTGAATCTGGAACCATGTCCGGGAGAACTGGAGACTTTGATCTGGCCGTGATGGGCAGCTATGATCTCGGCTGTTACTGCAAGTCCCAGACCGGTTCCGTCTGCTTTGTATGTAATAAATGGATGAAAGATATTCTGTAGCTGAGTTTCAGTCATTCCACAGCCATTATCTTCCACTGAAATGCAGATGTTTTCATCTGTCTGAAAAAGTCTGACTGAGATCTTGCCATCGGGCAGAGAGACTGCTTCGCAGGCATTTCTTATCAGATTAAATAGAACCTGACGCATTTTTACACGGTCAAGAAGTACTGATGTGGAAATATTTTCCAAGTGTGTTTCCAGTGTAATACCAAGATAATGTAATGTGTTTTTCTCACAGGATAGAACAGATTCCAAGAACTTCCGGGAATCTGTGGGAATCAGATTTACAGTTCCGGCATGGCTAAAATCGGAGAGCTCATTTAACAGTTCTTTGACATATTCCAGATTATCTATAAGGCTATCCCATTGACTGTAACTGCATAATTCCGGATGAGAGGACGCCATTAACTGGAGTTCACTGTTGATCAGTGAGATCGGATTACGGATTTCATGTGACAGCCTGGAAAGAGTAAGGCTAAACTCCTGTTTTAATTGTTCTGTTGTTTCAATCTGCATATCATCACCTCAAAAAAAGTGTATCATTGCGAATTTTTCACCGCAACTGATTTCGTCATGGAAATTTCGCACTAAAACGACACGCCGACAAAGTTACTGCTTGCGGAATAATGTCTGCGAACAGCGTCTGGATAAGCCTTCAGAACAAGAGTAGAGGCTTATTCGAATTATTTAGGAAAGAAGGACTTAAAAATGGATAATTGTATTTTTTGTAAAATCGCCAATGGAGAGATTCCTGCTGCAACACTTTATGAGGATGAGAATTTTCGCGTGATTCTTGATCTGGGTCCGGCAAGTAAGGGACATGCCCTGATCCTGCCTAAGTCTCATGCTGCCAATATTTATGAATTATCGGATGAGATGGCTGCAAAGGCAATGGTTCTTGCAAAGAAGATGGCAACAGCAATGACAGAAGCTCTGAAATGTGATGGATTTAATATTGTACAGAACAATGGAGAATGTGCAGGACAGACTGTATTTCATTTCCATATGCACTTAATCCCGAGATATAAAGGTGATAATGTAGGAATCACATGGACACCAGGTGAACTGAGTGATAAGGATAAAGAGGAGATTCTGTCAAAAGTAAAAGAACAGCTGTCCTGATATTTTGACATTACAAAAGATGGAGAATGTAGATTTTATAGACATTTACAAGAAATACCGCACACGTGTAGTTAATATTGCTAAGGCTATGTTGCATGATGCTGATGAAGCAGAAGATGTTTGTCAGGATGTATTTGAAACTCTGTACAATATGGGTGACACGGTAGACTTTATGGATGAAGAGAAACTGAGTAACCTTATTACCAGAATTAGTTTTCATAAAGCAACTGATCATGGCAAGATCGCATTTCGAAAATATGAACATGTGGATTCGGATGTGCTTATGACAATGACGGATATGGGTGTGAAGAGCGGTGGTAATGTAGATGAAATTATTCTGACTTTGGAAGCTGCCGGATATCTACAGACGATATTTCAAAAACTAAGAGAGAAGAACAGAATTGATTATGAAATCTATGTCAGTGTAACGTTATATGACATACCATCGCGTCTCGTTGCCAAACATTATCATATCACAGAAAATAATGTGAATAATAAAGTTATGAGGACGAGACGCTGGCTTGCCAGAGAATATAAGAAAATACGGCGATGAATTACCGTTTATTTACGCAGTCTTCGATCAGACCGGTGATTTTTTCGATAGAGTTCATATGACTGCTTCCCGACATGGCATCAATGTACGACTGTCTGTTCTGATACAATTCACGGATAGAATTAAGAAGTGTACTTTCAGTAATTTCTTCTTCCTCAAGTACCATGCTGAATCCCTGGCGCTCAAATGAACGCGCATTAAGAATCTGGTCACCACGGCTGGCATTTGCGGAAAGAGGAATCAGAAGATTTGGTTTCTTCAGTGCATTCAATTCGCAGATTGCATTGGCGCCTGCACGGGAGATAACGATGTCTGCCAAAGCAAACAGGTCGGCAAGTTCCTGTTTAATGTATTCGTACTGTACATACCCTTCAGTATCCTTGAGACTTTCATCCATTTTTCCCTTGCCGCACAGATGGATAACCTGGAATTCTTTCAGAAGTTCAGGAAGGATCTTGCGAATATTTTCGTTCACAGAGGCTGCACCCAGACTTCCGCCGATGACCATCAGAACCGGTTTCTCGTCTGTAAAGCCACAGAACTTACGGGCGGCCTCTTTGTCTCCACTCAATAGTTCCTGACGGATTGGTGTTCCTGTAAGAACTGCTTTGTCTGCGGGAAGGCTCTTGACTGTTTCAGGAAAGTTACAGCATACTTTTGTTGCAGATGGGATGCAAAGTTTGTTTGCAAGTCCTGGTGTCATATCTGATTCATGGATGATTGTAGGAATTTTGCGTTGTCCCGCAGCAATAACAACTGGAACAGTTACAAAACCACCCTTGGAAAAGACTACATCAGGTTTTAATTGTTTCAGCAATTTTCTGGCTTCGCCAAAACCCTTCAGCACACGAAATGGATCAGTGAAGTTCTTAACATCAAAATAACGTCTCAGTTTACCGGAAGAGATACCATAATATGGAATGTTCATTTCTTCAATAAGCTTTTTCTCAATTCCATCATAGGATCCGATATAGGAGATTTCGTATCCAAGTTCTTTCAGACGTGGGATTAATGCGATATTGGGGGTAACATGTCCGGCAGTACCGCCACCGGTGAGCACAATATGTTTCATAGAGATTCCTCCTGTTTCATTCTGAAAAATAAGTTACTGTTCCTTTTGGTGTGAACAGTAACGATAGTTATATTTAATATGAACCCAAGGGGAGGAATTGTCAAGGAAAGTTAAAGATTATGGAAAATAAAATAAACAGACAAACAGAAAAACGGAAGATGGATAAACTGTTGGAAGAACAGTATGCTGCAGAAACGAAAATACTTGAATCAGCACTGCTGAAGGCAGCCGGAAAAACTTCCTGGGAAGAATTTCCGGAGGAATCAGAGGAGAAGGTTCAAAGAGAATATGACAGGCTGGTTGCCAGATTGAAAGCAAAAGGTGAATATCGGGAAGCAGTAGCGGACATCAGAACAGAAAGGCTTGAAGAAACAAAAGAGCACCTGAAGAATTATGAAAATGAGTGGAATAGAACTCACAGATTTTTGAAACCTGTAGCAGCAGTAGTGGCAGCTGTTATGTTGACTGCCCTGGCAGGAATGACTGTGTCAGTAGATTTGCAGTTTGAGGATGAGACAGTGCAGACATGTGATACATCATTTTCTGAAGAAAAATAAAAGAATTTTAAATTTTTTTGTGATATTTATCATTTTGATTCGCATTATATATGTAAAGAGAGTTAATGAGTACACTTTTATAAGCTGTAACTCAAAATGGGATGTTTATAACATACCATGAAGACAGGGGAACACAGAGGCGATAGAAAACTCTGTAAGTGATGCTGAAATATGTGATGCGTAAATCGGAAACGACAAAATATCAGCTAATTATATCGTTACGTGGCAGGCGCAGAGAAAACAGAAACAGTCGAACAAGAACTGTTTCTGTTTTTTATTTTCAGAAAAATACTATTAATCTGTTTCATTGTATTGTATAATAAATACAATAATATATGGGGTCTAAAAGTTCGAAAGGGGGTTTTCATATGAAGATAACATTTATCGGAGCAACACACGAAGTTACAGGATCATGTTATTATCTGGAGGCTGCGGGGCATAAATTTCTTGTAGACTGTGGTATGGAGCAGGGACCGGATTATTACGAGAATGTAGAGATTCCTGTTGCTTTGGGAGAAATTGAATTTGTTCTTCTTACACATGCGCATATGGATCATTCAGGTAATCTTCCTGCCATTTATGCAAAGGGATTCAGAGGACCTGTATATGCGACAGATGCAACCAGCCATCTGTGTGATATTATGCTCAGAGACAGTGCACATATCCAGATGTTTGAGGCAGAGTGGAGAAACCGTAAAGGCAGACGACAGGGGAAACCGGAATTTGTACCGGCATATACTATGGAAGATGCGATGGGCGTGATCAGAAATTTTGTAGAGTGTCCGTATAATAAAGTGATCACTCCGGCAGAGGGGATTTCAATACGTTTTATAGATGCCGGCCATTTGCTGGGATCTGCAAGTATTGAACTGACTATCAGAGAAGAAGGAATAGAGAAGAAAATTGTATTTTCCGGAGATATTGGAAATACTCATCAGCCATTGATCAAGGATCCGGAATATCTGCATCGTGCTGATTATGTGATTATGGAATCTACGTATGGTGATCGTAGTCACGGGGAGAAACCAGATTATGTACAGCTTCTGGCAAAGATTATTCAGGAAACTTTTGACAGAGGCGGCAACCTTGTTATTCCTTCCTTTGCAGTAGGACGTACACAGGAGATGCTGTATTTTATCAGACAGATTAAGGCAGATGACCTGGTACACGGGCATAATGGATTCAAAGTATATGTAGACAGTCCTCTGGCTAATGAGGCGACTACTATTTTCTCAGAGCATCAGTATGACTGCTTTGATGAAGAAGCCATGGATTTGATCAAGAAGGGAATTAATCCGATCAGTTTTCCTGGTTTGAAGGTATCAGTTACAAGTGATGATTCCAAAGCGATCAATTATGATGAAGAACCGAAGGTAATTATTTCTGCCAGCGGTATGTGCGATGCCGGACGTATCAAACATCATCTGAAACATAATCTGTGGGATGAACGGAACACTATTCTTTTTGTGGGATATCAGGCAGTTGGAACACTTGGAAGAGCTCTGATTGAGGGTGCAACAGATGTAAAGCTTTTCGGAGAACCGATTCATGTGGCAGCACATATCTGTCAGATGCCGGGAATCAGCGGTCACGCAGATGTGAATGGTTTACTGGCCTGGGCGAAGGCATTTGAAGAGAAGCCGCAGAAAGTTTTTGTTACCCATGGTGAGGATACTGTGACAGAAATTTTTGCAAAACGCCTGAAAGAAGATCTGGGATATGATACAATGGCACCTTTCAGTGGAACGGAATATGATCTGGCTAATAATGTATGTCTTTATGAAGCTAAGGGAGTGAAGATTCAGAAAGCATCTGCATCTCCTAAGGCAACGAGAGCTGCCAGAGCATTTGAGAAACTTCTGGCACTTGGTTACAGACTTCTGGCGGTAATCAAAAAGAACGAAGGAACCCCGAACAAGGATCTGGAACGCTTTTCCAGAGAGGTGCAGTCACTGTGCGACAAGTGGGACAGAACAGACGTATAGCAGTTATTCTATGTAAAACAGAATAGTACAAAAATAATATGAAATAAAAATGTCCCCCGAAAGTTAGAATAAAGTGTAACTTTCGGGGGATATTGGGAATTATTTATTCAGCGCTTCCTGCAGTGCAATAGAAAGCTGATCCGGACATGAAGTATTTTTGAAACCACATTTGATTCCTTTCAGTCTGCTGATCACTTCGTCAGCATCCATACCCTCTACAAGACAGGCAACTCCCTGTGTATTTCCGCTGCATCCACCAATAAAGTGTACGTTGTGAACTTTATGATTGTCATCTAATTCAAACTCAATGTGACTGGCACAGACACCTTTTGTTTTATATGTCATGATATGACTCCTCCTATGTAAAATAGTTTATAAGGTTACCAGATTACTGACATAAAAATCGCCAGTAACCATTATTTTGAAATCATATTATAACAGAACATAAAAAAAGTTTCCATATAAATTAAAGTTTTGCTATAATAGAAAAGAATGCAACAAAAAAGTTATCAATCTTCGAATGAAAGGTAACCTGAAATTGGCCGCCAGTTAGGACAGCCAGATAGAATAAATAAAAATACAAATATACAAAGAAGAGGTGTTTTAATAATGAAATGTATCGGAATTATCGGAGCAATGGAACAGGAAGTAGCCAAAATTAAAGAAAAAATGCAGGATGTTACAATTACATCCAGAGCGTCTATGGATTTCTACGAAGGAACTCTTGAAGGCAAGAAAGTTGTAGTTGTACGTTCCGGAATTGGAAAAGTAAATGCAGGAATGTGCACACAGATCCTTGCAGATGTGTTTGGCGTAGAAGCTGTGATCAACACAGGAATCGCAGGAAGCCTGAATAATGATGTAAATATTGGAGATATTGTTCTTTCTACAGACGTACTGCATCATGATATGGATGCAACAGGGTTTGGTTATAAGAAAGGACAGATCCCGCAGATGGATGATTTCTCTTTCCCGGCAGACGAGAAACTTCGTAATCTGGCAGCAAAGGTATGCCAGGAAGTAAATCCTGAGATCAGTGTATTCGAAGGAAGAATCTGTTCCGGAGATCAGTTTATCTCTGATAAAGGTGTAAAAGATGCTATTATTTCAGAGTTTGGTGGATTTGCAGTAGAGATGGAAGGCGCTGCCATCGGTCAGGCTGCTTATCTGAATCACATTCCATTCCTTGTAGTAAGAGCAATTTCTGACAAAGCAGACGGAAGTGCAAACATGGATTATGCAGAATTCGAGATGGCAGCAATTGAGCACAGTGTAAAATTAACTGTAAGAATGATCCAGGAACTGTAATTCAGGTTACAGATTTCTGATCTGCTGTACACGGAGAAAACAGTAATATCTCTGAAGCGAACGGTTTGAGATATTCTGCATATACTGAAATAGACAATGAAAAAGAATGCAGGATTTTAATATGTATTTCGAACCATATTTTCCGTTTCACGCGGCATATTCCAATCCTTTTATGTATGAAGGAGAACGGATGCAGGAAGAAGAGTTTAAGCTGATGAAGTCTTATTATCCACAGACAGTACAGCGTATCCAGGAGCGGGTAGAAGAGGAATGCGATCTCCTGGATTATGAGGGGAGCCGCCTGTATGATGAGTATCCAGATAAATATATGCTTTATCATTTAAGCAGCAGGATCAAAGAAAGCATACAGCCGGAGCTCAGCAGTGAGGCAGTCAGGGAAAGTTTCCTGGATGAACTGATCCAAGTAATGCTTTATCAGGAGATATCCAGAAGAAGATGTCGCAGACATCGCTGTCGGAGATATTTTTGAGTAGTGGATTGCCGAATAGTTACAATCAAATAGTATTTTTATAGAAAGAATAATGAAGAATTTAAGAGAATATTTAGAAGAACAGATAAATGAAAATCTGATACAGGCTGTTCTGAGTGCCAGCAGAAACAAAAATGGTATCTCAAAAGTGAAGATACGTCCGATCCGGCTCAAGGGACAGATCTGTTATCAGGCATCTGCCACAGAAGGGACGAAAGTCCTTCATAAGAACTACGAACGCATGCAGCTGATAGAGTATCTGGAGGCAGAACTTGCAGAGAACTTTGGACAGTTTCAGGCGCAGGGAGCAATGACAGATGGCGTAGTCCTTGTAAGCAAAAAGGGCAAAATGACAATTAAACAGAAGCACCATGCGCCGGTAGAGAAAGTTCAGATCCAGGCACATAACCGTGTAAAACAGTACATTCTCAAAGAAGGAGTTCCAGTACCGTTTCTAATAGATCTGGGTGTTATGAATGATCAGGGAAAAATTGTCCATGCCAGATATGACAAATTCAGACAGATCAATCGTTTCCTGGAATTCATTGAAGATATTCTTCCGAGACTTTCCAGAGAGAGAGAAGTAACGATACTGGATTTTGGATGTGGAAAGAGCTATCTTACATTTGCTATGTATTATTATCTGAGAGAGCTGAAAGGCTATGATGTGAATATTATTGGCCTGGATCTGAAAACAGATGTAATTGAGAAATGTAATTCTCTGGCACTCAGATATGGCTATGAGAAACTGCATTTCTATCATGGTGATATTGCAGATTATGAAGGAGTATCCTCTGTAGATATGGTAGTGACACTTCATGCCTGCGATACAGCTACAGATTATGCGCTTGCGAAAGCTGTGGAGTGGGGAGCAGAAGTAATTCTCTCTGTACCTTGCTGTCAGCATGAAGTGAATAAACAGATCAGAAATGAGATGTTGGAATCCGTCCTTCGATATGGCATCCTGAAAGAGAGAATGTCAGCGCTGATCACAGATGCAGTACGTGCAAATTTGCTGGGAAGCAAAGGTTATGAGACACAGATCCTGGAGTTTATAGATATGGAGCACACACCGAAGAATCTCCTGATCCGTGCAGTAAAAACAGGAAAGAAATCAGATATTGCCAGCACACAGGACATGCTTGCAGCATTGAATATTCATCCAACTCTTGCCAGACTTCTGAATGAGGACCAAAAAGAACAGCAAGGGGGCAGACAATGAGAGGAATACTAAAAAGAGCAGGTATTCTCCTTCTTGTGTTTCTGATTGGTGTAGCAGGAACTGCGCTGCTTCTGAATAGTCAGTCTACAGATGACAGGTCTGATTTTAATGACGCTACTTTTCCGGAAGTCATGATCGACATGGATGGTACATTGATCAACCGAATGTACGGTTATGCAGAACCTATGCAGGCGGACTTTACCAGGGACAGTGTAACACCTCTGGATACTACAAAGAAACTCAAATTCAAGGTAAATCCATATAATGCGGATGTGAAAAGTTTCTCATATGAAATCCGTACTTCAGATGGAAATAAAGTTCTGGAAAATAAGAAGATCAAGAATCTCCAGAAAGAAGATTCTTATCTGACGGTAGATGTGGAAATCACCAGTGATCTGCGAATGAATCAGGAATATTCCATGCAGATCGCGCTGGAGACAGATGAGAGCACAGTATATTATTATACCCGAGTTGTTTCCAGATCACAGGTACATGCATCTGATTATGCAGCTTTTGTCAAATATTTTTATGAGGCCTGTCTGGACAAGAATACAGCAGATGACTTAGGAAGTTATCTGGAGCCGGAGACCACGGGAGCTGCTACGAATTATGCAGGAATTAATATTAATTCTTCTCTGAGTGAGATCAGCTGGGGAACTCTTGCACCGCAGTTATATCAGGGAGGTATTCCGGTTATCAAAGATATCAACGAAACAACTGCCAGTATTTCTGTTGAGTATCAGATTACATCTCAAAGTGATAACGGCGATACAGAATTGTATGATGTAAAAGAATTTTACAGGATGAAATATCAGGATACACGAATTTATTTGCTTGATTTCCAACGTTCTGCCAGTCAGGTATTCGACGGAACACTTCCGGTTTATTCAGATGATGGACTGACTCTGGGTGTGCGCGACAAGAATGTGGAATATATGATGAATGACAGCGCTACAGTGATAGCATTTGTGCAGGAGGGAGATCTGTGGTCTTACTCACCGGACAACGGAAAAGTAAACCAGGTTTTCAGCTTCCGAAAATCTGAGGACGGAGATTTCCGCGATTCAAGAACGCAGCATGATATCAAGATTGTCCGGGTGACAGATGAGGGTGACATTGACTTTGTACTTTATGGATATATGAACAGAGGAAACCATGAAGGATATGAAGGAATCGGTGTTTACCATTACAACCATGATAAGAATGTGGCAGAGGAGCGGGCATTTATCCCTGTTTCAGAGTCCTTTGAGTTCCTGAAGAAGGATCTGGAAAAATTATCCTATGTCAATGAAAACAATGAGTTGTTTCTGCTTCTGGCAAAGAATCTCTACAAGATTAATATTGAAGAGAATACAAGTGAAGTACTGGAAAAGGGAATTAAGAATGCAAACTTTGTTTCTTCTGATAATAATGATCATGCAGCCTGGCTGGTTTCAGAAGGTGATGAGAAGGGAAGAATCAAGGAAATTGATTTTGATACCTGTGAAACCCGTCTGATTACACCGGGGAAGGGACAGAGACTTCGCACAGTAGGATTTATGAATGAGGATCTGATCTATGGAATCCTGAATAAATCCGATATCCTTACAGATGAAGACGGACATAAATCCGAAGGTATTCGTGTTCTGCGTATTGAAGATTTTGAAGGAAATGTAAAGAAGGAATATCAGAAAGAGGGATTGTACATCACGGATATTTCTGTAGGAAGTACATTGATAGAGTTTGAACTTTCCGCAAAATCCGGAGATACTGCTTATGTTGCCCAAAAGAAGGACAATATTATGAACAACAAAAAGGATGCTGCGAATACAGTTAAGGTTGAGTTGGTTTCTGCATCCAGAACCGGTGTCCGTGTGAAATTGACATTGAATACATCTACGCAGACAGATTCACCGCTTGCTATGTATGCCAAGGTAAGCAGTGCAAGGCAGAAGGATATTGTATTGGATACACAGATCCCGCAGGAAACTACTTATTATGTTTATGGTCAGGGAGGACTGGACAGTATCTATACAGATCCTGCAAAAGCAGTTCTGCGTGCAGATAATCTGGGCGGTGTGGTACTGAACCGTGCGCAGCAGTATATCTGGGAACGTGGGAATAAGAAGACGAAGATACAGATGGATACAGGAGAACTTCCGGATATTATTCTTCAGGGAACCCTGGATGTGGCAACATTGAAGAAGAGCCTGAAGAAGACCGGCACAGTAATCGACCTTTCCGGGTGCAGTCTGGATAGCGTGTTATATGAAGTAAGTGCACAGCGTCCTGTGATCGCCAAGACAGGAGCCAATACCAGTGTGGTGATCGTGGGGTATGACGAGTACAATACTTATCTCTATGATCCGGTCAAGAAAGAAACTTATCCGTATGGAATGAATGACAGTACAGATTTATTCCAGAAGGCGGGAAATGTATTTATCACATATGTGGAAGCTGTTAATTACTGATATAGCTTTCGCGACAATCAGACAGGTTGCTGTTCACTCCGTGCCCAGTAACACGCTTCGCGATGCACAGAATTTATGCTAATC
>OLNH01000954.1_pt1 | contig 18830 bp, 15 predicted proteins | sample 1643101 | NCBI WGS metagenome assembly OLNH01 (sample SAMEA3136758, study PRJEB25190) | human gut metagenome | biome: human gut; feature: human-associated habitat; material: faeces | place: Austria | collected 2013
CGTCCTGAACAAAATCCTTTGCGTATTCTCTTGCTTTTTTCGTAAAAGCCTTTAGCTGCATTTTGTCCGCCTCCTTTATGTAAAAATAATCATTTTGGTTTCATATATAGTATGGTAAATTACGCATCAAACAAAAAACGAATGGAATAAGATGTAAAATGGTGTTAATATTGGAATTAAGAATATACCATTTATGTTTACAAGGAGGATAACCATGTACTGTTCTAAGTGTGGGAAGGAGATTCATAATGATGCAAAATTCTGCATCTACTGTGGAAATAAAATAAAAAAGAACACACCTGACCATTCAAAATACGAAAGATTTGATTATGCGCCAGTGGTATTGCGTGCAGAACAAGGTGACGAGGAGGCTTTTACGACACTATGGGCGAAAACGAATCAGCCTTATCGGTATTACATTTACTTGCAGAGCAAGAACAAGGATGCTGTAGACGATATCCTGCAGGAATCGTACCGGCGCATTTTTAAAGATATCATGGAGAAAAAACTTCAGAATCCGGAAGCTTTCTTTTCCTGGGGAAAACGAATTGTTCTGAATACGACTGCGGATCATTATCGAAAATATAAATATGAAACACAAGAAGAAAAAGTATCAGAATCATCAGATGATGAAAATGACATAAAAGATCTTTATAAAGAAGATTATGCGACAGATTTTAATCCGGAAGCACAGATCACTCAAAACGAAGTTTCAGATATCCTGCAGGATATCATCGGAGAGCTTCCAGAATCTCAAAAGAACTGCATTCTTTTATGGATGGATGAATATAAAACAGATGAGATTGCAGAAATACTCGGCATGTCGAGTGGTACGGTAAAAAGTAATGTAAATTATGCAAAAAAGAAGATCAAAACAAAAGTCGAGGACTTAGAAAAACAGGGTGTCAAACTTTACAGCATGGCTCCATTCACATTCTTTGTATGGCTCATGGCTCAGTTCGACCAGAATGCAGCTTCTGCTGTTCCGTCAATGGGAAATGCAGTCCTGTTTGAGCAAATTATGAAACAAGTCCATACGATTGCAACTACAGCTTCTGGAGGGAGTATTTCAGGACAGGTTGGCAACAAACTGAATGAAAACACATCTCAAAGTCTTGAAGATGCAAAACAGGCAGTTTCACAAAACTCGGGACAAATTGCATCCAGCACATCAGACGTTAGGACGCAGCCTGCCGGACAAATGCAGAATAATAGTGTTAACAGCGAGGCATTTTCACATGCAGATAATGCAACAGATATGGCACAGAATGCAATAGGAACTGCTGTAAAGAAAAGATTTATCTCTACTGTTACAGGAAAAATTCTAATAGGAACTGCAGCAGTTTTAGTCATTATTGGTGGAACTTTGGGAGCCTTACATCAGAAAGCAGCTGATGAATCGAATTCTGCTTTAAGCAAACAGCATGAAACATCTCACAAGCAGAGTCTTGATACCGAAAACACAAAGGAATCAACAAGCAAAGAAGAGAAAAACAATAAAAACAATTATAAAGATGTTTATCAATATTTGGCTCATTATGGGTATAATAAAATAAATGTGACAAATTTTACTGCTCCATTCATTTTTACAGATTCATCAGTTACAGGTATTAATTTACAAGACTGCCCTACTGGAATCATTGGAGCATTATATCAAGATATCAATGATGACGGAAGTGATGAAGTTGTATGTGTTAATTTAGCGGGCTACATAGAACAAGATGAATTAAATAAAGGCTTAAATAACAATAATAATGAAAATATTAATGGCGGCATAAAAATTCAAGTATTTGTAATTACTAATGTAGATAAAGAGAAGCCTATCATAAATTCATGGGAATATCTAATATATGATGAAGAACTTTTTAATTTTAGATTAGACGTTTTTATGGATAAAAACAATAATATATATTTTGAAGGGTATGAAGGAAACGCAGTTTTATCACAAATATTGAATACAAATGTATCAACAAATAATCTTTGGACTTTATCAGCAATTCATTATGATGATAAAAAACTTTCTTTCATAGATATAAATAAAAATAATGAAAATGATGTCGGTTTTCATATGACATGGAATCCAAAGGAATGTATTATAATAAATAATGAATATGGAGTCTCTGTTTCATCAATAGAATCTGCTGGGCCTGATGCCGAAAAGAATGCACAAGCTATGAAATCAGTATTGTATAACCTAGATTCCTTACCATTTAAAGTTAACGCTATTGGACGGGATAATTATGAATCCATAATAAATCAAAATCCGAATTCCGTGACACCAATAGCAAGAATATCCACGGAGTTTAATGGTTATGTTGGACAAAAGCTTTCTAACACAAGTGAATTATCTCTTGAATTTGAAAATCTAACAACAAGTAAATAAAAACACATCAGAGAAAAAGCAGCCATTATGACTGCTTTTTTTAGACTATTTTCTATATATGTAAGTCCAACCTCCACTATTATTTTTAACAGATACTTCATCTCCTGTTTGATCTCCAGGTATAGTCCCATGTGCTTTTCTTCCTTCTCCTATATGTGCCCCTACAGTTTGTCCGTTTCCAATGTAGACTTCTGTATGCCCGGATCTCCATAAAATATCACCTTCTTTTAATTGTGTTCCTATATATAGAAGTCTTTGAAAGCCAGCTCTAGTCAAAGGCCCATCCATAGTTCCTGTCGCAAAAGGGGATTCTCCAACGTCATATCCAGCATTTTTTAATGCATAAAAAACAAATGAAGAACAATCGACATCTGGTTGCATACGTCTTTGAGGGTCATCCTGTGAATAACCTACACTCGGATCATTTGCAATATTAATCATCCATTGGACGTAATCTGTTCCGAATCCTGTAAATTCCGTAACAGCCCCAGCCCTTGCCATGAAACTGGAGGTCTGTCCGAAATTACGCCCCATTGCAATTCCGCTTTGATAAGTCCCAGGCAGCCCTAAGCTGACCGCAACCTGGCTGTCATTTTCCAGTTTGTCCCGGTCGATCTGTAAGTCTGTAGTCGTTACCCCCGTCTGTTCTGCCACCTTTTGCTGGACTTCTCCGGCATGAGCAGTAACGTCATCATAATCAGAACTCTGCGTGGCTGCATAGACTGCCGTTGCATCTGCAATGGAATCAGCTGCGGTCTGAGCATCCTGATGTTTCTGCTGGAGATAAAAAGTCTGGATAAAGAACAGGCACATAGTCATAGCAAGGAACATGACGAAAGTTCCGTATAGGAGTACACCGGAACCTTTTTTCCATTTCTGCATAAATGATCTCTCCTTTCTAAATATTAGTATGGGAAAAAGAAGATCAAAGATGGTCCCCTAACCATCCCTTTCTATCATGACTAATGCTGAAACTGTTTTATTGCCTGATACAATTGGATTTCTACAATTCAGCTTCACGGTGATAAATAGTTTGATATAATTTCCTTTCTTCCATTCCCGGTCAGACCCAGGCGCATACTCAACTTCTGTATTTATACTGCCTGAATCGATTGCCTGGTATCCACCCAAGAGATTTTCAGCATCGGTCTGGGCTTTTGCTCTGGCGTCATCCAGGGATTCTTCGCTTACAATATCTCTGGATATCAAGTTTGCCGCATTTTCCAATTGGGAAGAAGCCATACATAATTGAAACACGCCCAGCAACATAAGGATCATGGTGCAAAGACCGAGCATGCCGATAGCAAACCCGATGAACTCCCCTCCGCCCCTGCGTAGTTTTTTTCGCATAGATCACACCTCCTGCCACTTAAAGGAAAACAGCCAGATAAAAAAGCACAGTTGCTACGAGCATGAACGGGGAAAAAGCATAACCAGTCTGCTCCATTATGATCGGTTTTTTCTTTGTCATAAAAGAAAAATGCATATTCTTAAATATCAACATAGCTTCTTCCCGATTCTTAAAAAATGCATAAATGCATAAAAAGATTGCGGCAAATGCCATGATGAAACAGCTGTTCCGCAGCCCTGTAAATGTCGTAATCATCATCCATAATTTCAGGTCGCCCATTCCCATAATTCGAAAATATCCCAGACAGAATAGGAACAGCAGCGCAAGGATTCGCCAAAAAAATGTATACAAAGAACCGCATGTCAGGAATCCTGCCGCTGCCCCGCACAGAACGGCCTCATTTGGGATGCGCCGGTACTGTACATCCTCGACTACTGCAAAGAATAAAAAGAATAAACATAAAATACATCTGATGTACATAAAAAGTCCTCCTAAAAAGCGTTAAAGATCTGGATCATAGTTGGGAACATGATAAGGACTATCAGTGGAATGAACTGAAAAATTGCCATTGGGATAAGCATGGTGTTTGTAGCTTTCCCTGCCCGTTCCTTGATGTTTAATAAATGTGTTTCCTTGACTTCTTTTGTCTTTCTTACTACGGAATCTGTAATCGATACACCTTTCATGTATGAGGTAGAAACATCCAGTACAAAGTCGCTCAATGTCTCAATGTCGTACTTTGCAGCGACTTTTTCCAGTGCCTGCTGCCAGCCGCTGATTCCAAGTTCCATCTCATTCAATGCTTCTAGAAATTCCCTGGAGATAAGACTGTCGAACTTCTCACAAATAATGTAAATAGATGTCTCGATCGGCAACCCAACGATCAGTTCTGTCTGGAGGATATCAAGAAATCTTGGCAGTTCTGCTGCGACCTGTTCCTTCATCTCTTCTGCCTTACTGTTCAGCCTCTGTTGTTCAAAAAAAACCAGGTAAAAGAATAGGAATACACCTAGAGCTGTAAAAACCGGAGACACTAAAAGACTTAACAGGATAGAAACAAGAAAAGCAGCAAAACCATAAATTGTATTTACGATCAGCCTCTTTGCATTTGGTCTAGTCCTGGTAAGCTGACAGTTCTTATAATATTTTTCAATATTGATTCCCAGCTTAATTGCCACATCTTCCGGTTCTTTTATACCGAAAAACGCACTGTATACTTTTAAATAAAAGTTATGAAACAGCCAGTCATCCGGGTTATTCTTTCCATAAACAGAATGCTTATTTGATTTGGAATACTGCATAGCTGTAAGGAAAATGATAAAGATCAGTATGGCTGCTCCCATGCATAAAGAAATAAATAACGCCTGCTTCTGCATATGTTTATGCTCCTTTCTTAATTCTTGCAATGGTTTTATGGTTAATAAAGGAACCGATCACCATCATGGCAACAAGGATAATAAAAACAACTGTATATAACGGATTCGAGAAATACAGTGACATAAAATCCGCATTCATCAATGTGAACCCAACGGTTACGATCGGGCAGATAAAATCCATGATCCAGCACATAGCGCTAGTCGATGCAAACAGGCTCTTAATTTCACGCCTCAACATCATACGTCCATAAATATTGTCTGCGACTTCCTTAATAACATCTGCCTCATGCCCGCCGACGTTATCCTGTACGTCAATGGCAACGGCAAGGTCTTTTGCATCTTCACTTCCTGTCCCGGCTTCGAACCGGTGAAAAGCTTCGGCAACAGTCAGACCCATCTGCAAGTCTGAACTGATCTTTGCATACTTTTTCCGCATGGATTCATGTACGAATTTACAGTTTGCGACATCTTCTACTGCCTGAGCGATACTCATACCGGCCCTTAAAGAAGATCCAAGCTGTTCCAATGATTTTGCATAGCGTTCCTCAAATTTTTTTTGTTTTTCCTGTTTCATAGCAAGCATGACCAGCTCTGGTACTAAAAAACCAAGACATCCGATTATTACAGACATCGGGCCACTTCCGGAACCAATGAACATTAAAACACCTAAGATTAGCGGGGCAATCATCAGTGTTGCCAGATACCATTCCTTTTTAAATCCCACATCCATTTTCCTGATATGTCTATCCAGCTTATCATTTATGTCTGTAATAAAATCCGGTTCACTGTCAACGACGCTGTTTTTGAAATGGACTTTCATAGCAAAGAACAGTCCGACCAATAGCACTGAAAGTATAAATAAAATAATAATGTGTATTCCGCTCATGTCCTACTCTCCTTTCGATACCGGCTGTCTGACCGGAGCAGATAAATCTTTTTGTTTCTGGAAAATGGAATCATCGAAATCCAGTCCTTTTTCTCGGACAGACCGGATCAGAGCCTTTGGGTAGTATCCGGTATATTGAAAACTCTTAGTTTTTCGGTTATAGATGAAAATATCCCGGACATTGACCTTGTCATTCTGAGTCAGCCCGTCCACGTATGATATATGTGTGATCTTACGGCTTCCATCTGGGAACCTGCTGATCTGCACGATGAGCTGCAGTGCTTCTGCAATCTGGAGAGCCACTGATTTTTCTGAAAAGTTCGTATCTTCATTCATGGAATACAGGATAGGGATACGGACATCCACCATGTTCTGCGGGCTGTTGGCATGGATGCTACTCATGGAACCCTCATGCCCGGTACTCATGGCGGAGATAAGATCTACAATGGAACCGTCACGGGTCTCACCAATAATAATACGGTCCGGACGCTGTCTTAAAGCTGCTTTTACGAGCATTTTCTGGTCTACCTGCATCATTTCACTGGACGTAGATAACCGGACCTCCATACGCCGGATATTGCTTTGCTGAAGCTTCAGTTCCAGTGTGTCTTCAATGGTAATGATCAGTTCATCGTTTGGGATATACTGGGAAAGCATATTTAAGAGCGTAGTCTTTCCAGTCCCTGTTCCGCCCGATACAAAGATATTGATCTTTCCTCTGACACAGCGTTCCAGGAAATAAAGCATGGAACGGTCAAGGGAATCAAAATTCAGATAATCCTTTCCGCTTAAAGCTTTCTGGTTAAATTTTCGTATGGTAAGCGTAGCTCCATCCGGGGAGACTGGGGGAATCGTGGCATTGACACGGGATCCGTCTTTCAGTCTGGCATCCACGATTGGTGTCGTTTTATTAATCTGTCTGCCGACTCGCTGCACGATTCTTTTAATGATCGTCTCCAGGTGCTGTTCATTGTTGAAACTTGCTTCTACATTCTGTGTACGGCCTTTTTTCTCAATGACAATGTTATCGTATCTCTGTACAACGATTTCCGTGACTTCCGGATCCTGCAGATACTCTTCTATTGGACCATTTCCGAGTGCAGTCAAGAGAACTGTTTTTTCGATTCTTTTCTGCTCTTCGAAAGAGAGGTCTAAGTTTTGGCATTGATCCTGGACTGCTTTTACAATATCGTCCTGTACATCATCTATATCCTTTTCGATCAGTTCATCTGCAAACTGTTCAGATATGGTACGGATCACGTCTGCCGCGGTCTTCTGCTCCTGCTCTGTCGGTTTGATATATTCTGATTCCACTTTTTCTGTGATTGCATTTTTTATGGTTGCGTCTGTTCTTAATTTGTCTTTTAATAGTGACATAGCAGATTCCTCCTATTTTGATTTTTTACTCTATTAATAGAATGGAAAATCACGGAAGAGTTAAGGAATTGTGGACAAGAAAAAAGAGAGAGGGAAAATCCTCTCTCTTAACCAACGCCCACACCGCGTTAATTAGGCTCCATATGGCGGATTAAGATAAGTCGTTACAACCGCGTTTCCTTCTTCGTCATATACGGTACAGTGAATTGCATAGAGGTAGGTCAGGGATTCGGGTAAAGAGAACGTCAAATTAAGAAAACCACTTTCCTGATTTTTATCTATTGTAAACTTTTCAGAGGACAACCGGTCATCACCGTTATTAATCAGAGCTTTATGTTTGTATTTTCCATAAGAAATTTTCGTTCCAGATTTATCATAATCCACAGCTTCGCAGGTTAAAACATAGGTATATGTACCAGGATCTAAATGTTCATATTGCAATTGATCTTTGTATGCCACTAATTTTCCTCGTATTTTTACAGGTTCTCCCTCTTGCATTTGCTCTAATTTTTCTGTTTGAAGCGCGAATATACATGGCAGTTTAGCATCTTTTAATTGATAATTTCGTATGAATACTAAAGCAAATAACGCAACGAAAAAGGTTATTATGATGTAATCATATATGTCTAAGCTGGCAATGATTTTGTGATTTCTCGTATTTTCTTGCATAATACGCAATCTTCTCCTTTTTATTGAAAATAAATTCTATATATTTACAATAATATTTTGCATTAATATTTGCTCCTATTTCTTTTTCTTCCCAAATAATCTCCCAAACAATCCCCTTTTCTCCGGCACGCCAAGCGTAAATTCCTCTCCAATCACCTCGCTTGCAATAGCCCCAATGGATTTTGTAAAATCAGAGGATGAGTTGTAGACTAAAGGTTTGCCAAGATTATTCATATGCTTGACCTCATTGTCATATTTAATTTTTCCAACACATGGATACTGGTCGTTTGTCAACGGATTGATAAATGCTTCCACCAGTTCGTCCGTAGAAATAGCAACCATTTTTGCTGGCTGTGCCTTGTTAATGACCAGACGGATCTTGTTCAGATCAAACCCGATTTTGCTCATGGTAGATAAGAACCCATTGTTGCAGTTGGCAGTGTTTACATCCTGTGTCATGACGAGCAGTACTTCGTCCGCTTTTTCCAGGGAAATGATGGAGGAATCCCTTGTATTATTTCCAGTATCACATACGACAAAATCAAAACCGCCATTCTTGATCAGATTGTCCAACATGATTTCGATCTGATCTTCTGTAATCTCCATACTATCCTCATTCGTAAATGGTGCGAGCAGGGCAAATAATCCGTCTTTTTCATTCTGCTGCAGATAGACAGATATCTGGTCTTCTGTATAGGTGATTTCTTCCGGCCTCTTTCCAAGATCGAGCTGAGATTGGATATCAGCGGCCCAGTAGGACATGCAAGCTTTTTCTGCACTGTAGCTCAATGTGTTCAGGACATCACCGAAATCGATGTTAAAGTCCGCAATACACACCCTGAATTTTCCCCTGCCATGAGAGGTCAGTGCCAGGAATGTCGCCAGTTCACAGGAAAGGGTTGTTTTACCAACACCGCCCTTGGCAGAATAGACTGTAATGACCTTTGCTGGTTTCCTGATATTTCCAAGATCGTTTTCAACTGCTGCATTGGCTTCTGCTTCCTGCTTTCTGCGGATTGCTTCTGTACGTTCCCTTTCTTCCTCTTCTTTCTTACGTCTGGACTCCTCCAATTTTTCTTTGATATTTTTGTGTTCAGAATGCGCACCAAGAATATCATCCGGTTTTACTGTCGAAGCTGGATCAGACTCTGGAATAGGATGAGCCACCTGGAACATCTGCTGTTCCTTCATTTCATTTGTTCTCCATGGCTGATTCTGCATATCAGGCTGGAGCAGTGTAGTCTGCCCTTCTTGTGTAGCAGTGCCCGAATTCCCTTGATTCTGCATCTGCTGGAACATCTGCATCATCATTGCCTGCATCTGTTCCATGGTCATTCTTGACATTGGTATTTCAGCTCCTGATTGATTCTGTACACCTGGCTGTTTTTCTGGAGAAGACTGAGTTTCGGTAGCATTCATCTGTGGATCCGGTGTCTGTGAAGGTTTTAATGTGTCTGAAATTATTTTTTGGACATGATCATCTTGTTTCTTTGGTGCTGCTGATCTTTCAGATACGACTTCAACAAATTTTTCGGATTCAATGGATGAAAGGAGGTCTTTTGCTGTTTTTATGATTCCGTAACATGGAATATCTTTTTCGTTCGCTTCGGCGATTCCCTCTGCTGATCTTGCATAACATCTGACCGGTATCCCAATCTTCCAATCTGGACGGGCAGAAAGTAATGCTGTATTCAAAACCAATTCCGTAGGTTTATACTTTTCGATATCAATCGATACATTATCGAAATTCGTACCGATAATAATGTCTGCATCATCGATGCTGTCTAAAATAAGGCGGCTCTCTACATCTGATGTGAATGCCTGGTTCGTATCAAGTAATAATATTTTTTTCATGTCTGTGTTTCTCCTTCTTTTTTTTGATACAGCCATATTGCAGAATAGGAAATATTCCTGTATTTGCAGTATGGCTGTTTTTGGTTTACTGATTTTCCTGTGTTGTTGCCGGAGCATAACTTGGTGTTTTTTCTTCGGTATACTCATAACCGCTGCTATCAACAAGTCCAAAGTAAATGGAGCTTGTGTTAGCTGCATAAACAAGTTTCAATGATTCATCTGTGCTTACCTCAATGGTTGCACTGGAAAGTTCACCATTACTGTCTTTCTCTACAGACAGAACTCGCATGTTCTGGAACAGAAGTGTCGTTCCGTTGGCATCTCCACCAGTGGTGTAAATGTTGACTCTGGAGCCTTCTTTTAAGTCCTTTGTTACACCTGTAATGCTTGTGACTGGAACTGTAACAGCGATTTTTGCCGGATCCATGTTCATTTCAACAGAAGAGCCTCCCGTAACTGACAGAATCGATAAAGTCAGCGGCATACCTTCTGCTACATCCATTCTCAGAGAATCCCCGGAATTTAACACAGCCTTGATGTCTGCGCCGGTAACGAATCGAGAGGATGTATTGGAATTTTTGCCTGCAACTACGATCTTGGAATCTGCTTGTACAGGGGTCAGCATCTTTTCTGTCAGTGCGGTACCTGCCTGATAATTATCATTAAATACATATACCGTGGTTTTCTGAGGGACCAGGTACATGTAAAGGGCAATTCCACCGATCACGGCAATGACCAGAGCAGTCAATAGGATCATAATGATTTTCTTATTTTTTGCATTCACAAACGATTTCGCCTCACTTTCATTATTTTGTCGGTCAATAATAGTATGGAAAAACAGGCAATCATAATCTGTTTTTCGGACAAAAAAAACTGCCGATTACTCTGCAGTCTTTTGTTATATATTATTTTGAGCTTTGAGAATCCTTTCCTTTGCTTTGCTATATATTTCCTTATCTTTCTCAAAACAAATAAAATTCCGATTGGTATTAATTGCGGACACGGCAGTTGTTGCGCTTCCTGCGCATGGATCCAGCACGATGTCTCCCGGATTTGTATAAGTGCGGATGAAATATTCACATGCTGCAATCGGCTTCTGTGTACTGTGGATTTTGCTCTTTTGTGTATCCCAAGAAAATTTCAGGACATCTCTGGGATATCTTTGTGTGCTGCCGCCTCCTGAAATTCCAATCTTTGTTTTTCCATAATTACTTCCGTCCGTTGTGTGTTTTGTATAGGAATGAACTGGGGAATGTCCATTCGTCATCTGGGGATGATATACCGGAAGTTTTTTATAAAAGATCAAGATATTTTCGTGTGCTTTCATTGGCATCTTTTTTGCATTCAGATGTCCTGTGGCTTTTGTTTTCTCAATGATCCATTCATATCGGTATAATTGGAGATTGCTACAGGCGAGTGTCTTGTCAAATGGAGATTGCGACCACAATGCAATACAGCCATTGTCTTTGATGATCCTTTCAAATTCTTTCCATATCGTATCTAATGGAATAGGAATATCCCAAGAATTATTTGTGATTCCATATGGAAGGTCAGAAAATATAAAATCAATGGAACCATCCGGGAGTTTTTTCATACCAGATAGGCAATCTTCGTTGTATATTTGGTTTATATTCAGCATAATTCCCTCCCCGTATATTCTTTCGTACACTATTAGAATGATGAATCAGAGGAACGTATTTGCGCAGAAACAGCAGCCCAATATACGAGCTGCTGTAAATTATTAAGATGCCATTGTTTTAAGATGTTTTGCTGCTTCTTTCTGGATCATGATTTCATCCAGTTCCAGATTTGATGGCGGATTAATATTCAACCGGCTGATCTGGACTAAAATCGGCTCTGCATCTTTAAAATCAAATGTTCTGGAACTCTGGCATACGAACCATCCTGTTGGGCTTCGAGGAAACCATTTCACCAGATCCCTGTCATCAATACGCTCTTCTCTTGCGACCGCACGGACAACAACATTGATATCATCTGGACGTTTCAATTTACCTGCAAAAACAAGTCCAGAGTTCGCAATAATAGAAGAAGGCATATCTGCAATTTTCTGTGTAATAGCAAAAATAAAAAGTCCGTATCCTGCACTCTGATCCAGGATCTGTTCAAATTCAGATTGCCCGCTCATTCCAAAGCTTTCCCCGCCACCGGTTCCGGCAGCATCATTCCCGGTCAATACCTCATTTGCTTCCTCAATAACAAGAACGGTCTCATACTGGTCATCAGCCAGATAGCCGCCTTCATGTGCAAGGGCAAATTTATAAAATCCAGAAGTGATCACACCAAAGATGAAGTTCTTGAACGTATTTTCAAGTCCTTTTGATTCCAGTACTGTGATGTCATCATCCCCGATCAGGTCATCAATTCCAATTCCGTCTGATGTTCCATAAAGCCTGTGTTCTACGGAATACTCACGGCTGAAGCAGGAAAGTCTGTCCAGAAGTCTCGCATAAGCATCACGGGTATCATTTCCTGCACGTCCGCCTTTGTTATTTGGATCTTCCAGGGATGCCTTTTTGTCGAACATACGTTTGTAGATAGAATCAAAGTTAACTCCCTTTGACAGATCCGGGACGGTCTCTTTCCAGTTGTCCTTGTTGCATGCTTCCATGACCCCGCATTCATCGTAAATCTCATAGATTACATCACCGAGCATCTGTTTGCCTCGCTCTAAAAGTCCATAAGCACGGCAGTAGATGTCAATGACACCGTCGATCCAGGTCTGCGGCCATACGCCTTTCGGGATTTTCCAAGGATTGATCTTGACCGGACGGAAGTTTACATTACCAAGTGAATAGAAGTTGAACCGTTCCGGTTCCACATATCTTCCTAACGTCCTCCAGTCCTGTTTTGGATCCATGGCAACAATTCTTAATCGCTTTCCTGTCTTTTTTCTACGGACTTTTGACAGTTCTGCAATGAATCTCATAGCTGCTACCGTTTTTCCGGAACGGGACGCACCGGTAAAGAATCCGTGCATCAGTCCGGCCTCATCAATCCGGTAGTCGAACTGAGTGCGGTATCCATTCTTGAATGTAAAGCGTTCCGGGTTCAGAATCGTACCCATATAAATTTCGCCCTTCAGCATGGACGGCACGCTGAATTTTGGAATGTCCTGTATGATACTGAATACGCCTCCTTCCGAGATTCTTGGAAGATGTGTATAAGCCACATATTCTTCCGGCAGTAAAACAGTACAATATTTATATTCTTCTACTCCGTAGACATCTTCCTTTGTCACATCTGCGGAAAATGCCGCAAAATGGTATAGCAGATGTTTCTGTTCATGCTCTGTCAGGTCCAGGATCTGGATCGGCTGAATCATAGCATATTCATTCTGCCAGGTAGATTTTGCAACAGCCTGTGCGGTTGACAATGCATCTAAAGACGGGCAGGCAATATAGACATAGGTGTAAAATGCCCCCTGGCCCCGAAGTGCCTTTTTGATCCGTTCATTCTGGTATTCCAGCAGCTCCAGAAGGTCTTTTACTCCCTGATCTAACCACTGGTAAGATTTACTGTAACCGATGGACGGCCCAAGTCCCATAGAACTGCTGGTTCCAAGTGTCGAAGTCCCGGATGAACCGTTACTGCTGCCACGGCTCTGTCCATTACTGGTCGTATAGCTGTTCCCATTGGATACGCTTTCTGTCCTTCCGACATTTTGTCCATATCCGGTAGATGCAGACTGTGTCATGGAATTGCTGACGGATTGTCCGAGGGATTGTCCTAATGTCTGTGATTCAGAAACACTTTCGCTTTGTCCGACATTTCTTGAAGCACTGAGTCCGTAATTTTCCCCAATATTTTCCGAAGCACTGGTACCAAAATTCTGACCGATATTCTGGGACTGGGATGTGCCATAGGATTGTCCCAGACTCTGTGTCTGTCCCATAGAAACGGAATTTCCAAAACTCTTGGAAACGCTGTCAGACTGGTTAACGCCCCATCCCTGCGATAGGCTTTCTCCAACACTGGTTCCATAACTTTCCGATGCTCCGAAGCTCTGGCTCATACCGTGGGACTGTCCATAGCCAATACTTTCACCCTGGCTGACGCTCTGTCCGAATGTCGCACCGGAAGAAGCAGATGCACCAAAGGACTGCCCGAAACTGGAACCCCAATTCTGTCCGGAACCTGAGCTAACAGATTGAGAATTTGATTCACCTTGACCAATACTTGCACTTTCGTTATATCCCCAGTTGTGTGAAAAACCTCCACTTACTCCACCTTTGACTGCTATCGCAGATGCACTTGCATTAGCTCCTACATTCCAACTGTTTCCGCTAGAAGTTCCTTTGCTTTGAGACGAATTGAAGCTGTTCCCGTGGCTCTGTCCTACATTGGTACTGTTACTTGCCCCGAAAGAATTCCCGGAGTTGTAACTACTGTTGTAACCTTTGCTCATGGACTGTCCTGATGATTGACCGTAACTTGCAGAATTTCCCATATTGACAGATTCTGACTGATTGTATCCAATATTCTGGCTCTGGGAAACATTGTGGCTTTGAGAGACATTCTGCCCGTGAGAAAGATTGTAACTGCTTCCCTCGCTATGTCCGAAAGACTGGGAGGAATTTACCCCCTGGGATAAACTCTGTCCGGTATTTGCACTGATCCCATTCGATACACCGGCACTGGCGCCCTGGCTAATCCCATTACTGATTCCCTGGCTCTGCCCGGTGTTGAATCCGTGGCTCTGCCCGAAGGATTCCCCAAAACTGACACCCTGGCTGTGGGTGATTCCCTGGGAAACGGAATTGGTAAGGGACTGTCCCTCAGTATGTCCTACGGACTGTCCGAAACTTCTGGATAAAGATTCCCCGACTGACTGTCCCTGGGAAGTCGAGAAATTCTCGCCCTGGGAATAGCTGACCGTGCTGGCGTCTGTATATGCCTTGCTCCATCCCTGGCTCTGGCTTGCATTTGCCATATACATCATTGGGATAGATAAATTCAGGCTTAAGGATTTCGTTCCTTGTAACTGTCCATACCAGTCAGTCATTTCTTTCTGTGAACGTCTCTGCCAACCCATCAGAGTATCCATGTAGACAGGTGTGGATAAGATTTCGATCACGTATTCATAATCAGCCATACCAGTGATCATTTCTTCCAACGTTCCCTGGGAATCCGGGTTCAGATTGTTTCCACCCATTCCTCGGTTTCCTGCATCCTCTCCTGCTTTATTTGCTTTTGGGATACCGCGGACAACAGTAAGATAATCCATATTGTACATTTTTTCACGTAACCACTCTGTTTCCTGTGCTTCTACATTCTTCATCTCTAAAACTCGGAAAGTACCCTGCATCATACCTATGAATCCAAGGAAGTCAGAATGAGCTTTTGCCTTTGCTTCTTCCAGGCTGTCCGAAACGCCCTGTACACCGTACAGATATAAGAGTCCCAGTGCCACCGGACGGATAATGTTCGCAATGATCGTGATCAGGTTGTAATTCTGCTCATGTACACCTGCAAGGACCTGCTCCTGCATATCCATAAAGGCTGTAGATTGTTTAGCATTTGCCGGCAAACGAATGACTCTGGCCATCTTGATTGCTTTATAAAAATGTGTCCGTTCTCCGGTATCCGGATTCATGACTTCCAGTTCATAACAAAGATAATCTAAGTTTCTCTCTTCCGGTGTCTTGGAAGAAGAATCGTCATATTCCGCCCAGCTCTGGATGATACGGAAGTCATCTTCCGGCATATAATCTCTGCTTGGGCTTAATATTTTTTTAATGTCAAATAAAGATAACACCTGTATTAGCTCCTTTCTTTTTTACTGTGTCAGCGTGCTGTTGCTCTTACCATTACTGCGAATTCCACGTTTTTGTCCAAAAGTCTTGTGCAGGGACTGATTGTGTTTAAACTGGAATAGACGTTTGATTTGCATCGAAATATTTCCAACTGGTAAAAGCACGGCAACGAACCAGAGCATGCTCTGCAGGTATCCTGGGATCGCATTCCCGGTAGAAGTCGGGATTGCCTGGTCGTAACTGGCCGCAATCATCTCAGAACTGACGCCAGATACGACTGCCAGCAGAATCTTAAGTCCTAGGAGCGCTAAAAAATAAATACTGCATATCACCATGGTCTGATTCAATGTCTCTCTGCGCTGGGATGGCATGAAGAGTGCAACGATAAACCCGACCAGCCACATGGCTCCTGATAATGGACAGATCAGTTTTGCTCCAAATGCTGCAAAATTTGAAATTGTAAAAAGTCCCAGTCCAAAGACCATAAGCGGTATGCCGATTGCCTTGATAACATGGAAGACTTCTGTTTTACTCATGTTCTGTTTATAAGTCAGAGGTTTTTGCACCTGCTGCATAGTTCCACCTTCTTTCTGTAATGTCTTAGATGATGTTCTGCTCTTCTCTGACAGAGACATCGATCTCTTCTTTTAAATTTAAGGCGATGGTCCCTACCACTCCTATGATCAGGAGAAGGAACCACAAATTGCTTGTGACCATGTAAGCGAAATTACTGACAGCATTAACATGGAACGCAAGAAAAGAATTCAGCATGACCCCACATCCTTTCTAAAATCATTTCTTAATATTAGAATGGTAAATCAGATGTAAAACAAAAACCTGCCGAAAATATCCGGCAGGTTGTCAAAAGAAACAGAGTGGATCAGAAGTTTACATATGGTTCATCCCGTTTGCCGGGTTTAAACACCAGCTTCCAGCTTTTATCGAGGCTTAGATCCACATCTTTAATCTGATAAGCACTGGTAACACGCACCGTAATGTGCTTTAAGGAAACGTTCCCTCTGTTTTCAATCCATTTTTTTACTTTTTCGCCAAGTTTATCTACGGCTTCACGGTTCGGAACAATAAAATTCAATGTATCGGTAACGGAAGTCATCTTGTTGCATTTTCCATTAAAATTAGTCTGTGTATGATTCACCAGCTCATATTCAAAATAAATCTTATGTCCATTCTTATCTGTACAGATGATATCCGGGACGTATGAAACACCATCTGAAATAGTGATAGGATTTTTACGGTTCCTGTCAGAAACGCTTTGATAAGCATTGCTCTCCCGCATCATGTCAGCAATAAATTTGATACCGTAACCATGGACACAGTTATCGTGTTCTGCAGTAAGTATATCCATTTCAGAAGTTACCGGGATCTTATTAAATTTATCTTTATATAATCTTGCTCCCATATCAGTTAAATGGTAAACGTACATTTTTCCACGGAGCGGGTTCGACACTTCCTCTCTATGAGTGATTCCAATAGATGTCAATACTCCCATACAGGACCTGAGTTTGTTCGATGTGACAGATGGATCTTTTTTGAACATCTCTGATTCTATATCTTTATAGACGGATATGCCTGTGTTTCCCATAAGCCGGATCAGATTCCATCCGACTTCATCCAGTTTTTTTTCATATTCTGCCAGATCTATCATATGAGCTTTTGACTTTTCTTCTTTCCTTTTCTTTTTTTGTTCTGCCTGTTTTCTGCTCTGTGTGACTGGAACAGATTTTGGAGTGATCTGGACTTTGGCATTTGCCTCTGCAACCCCATCATAAAGGTCTTCTTCATCAGGATCGATCTGATCATAACCGTCAATGACAATTTCTGCTTTTCCGTTTTTTACAAGTTCTTTTGTCTTTTTTGGCATAGTGGCAACTGCTTTCTCTTTTACTTTTTCTGCTTCAATCTGCTTTTTTAGATCTTCTTGTGAGATATTAAGCGTTCCCGGCTGTGTCTTCATGATGGATATCTGTTCTTGTAAACTTTCAATTTCCTGCCGTCTCCATTCTGACTGGTCCATGATCTTCCGCATAAAAGAAATTTGATTTTCTACATAAGTTTTTAAAACGCCCTTGGATTTATTTACAAGCTCAACAATCGGTACTGAACTCCAGGAATAATCTCTGCCAAGTACCATTTCTTTTGGCGCTTTCGCAAGGATATCTTCGCATAGCTCTCTTGTAACCTTTTCTACGACAGAAAAATCAGCATCCCGTTTCTCCCATTGTTTTTGTTTGGTCTGGAGCTGTTCCTGAAGATCCTGGGCTTTTGCGATCGCAATATTATATTTATTTAATAAGATTTCATAATCACTGTTTGATGCCATGGTATTACCTACTTTCCATTAATTTCCTCATCAACATAATTTTCTGGAGTCCACTCTTTAACATCTGTGATATCCACACCCTTGATATTCTCTCCAGTTGCTGCAATATTCTGTGTAATAACGGAAAAATCCGAATAGACCCTGTCTTTATCCTGCAGGGCATTATTAGCCGTGTCTGCATCATTCTTGGAGATGGCTGCAGACATATTCTGGAGATAAACTGCAATATCATCTTTGATCCAAGTCAGGAGCAGGGATTTGATCTGACTGTACTGGGAATCAACTTCCAACGCATCAGTCTTAATGGAAAGATCTGATACTTCGTCTAACATGGACTCATATTCCGGAGCCAAAGTTAACGGATCCTCTTCTCCCTTTCCCATACGGTAATCCAAAAGCAGGACTTTTTCGTACAGGTTCCGGCAGTGCAGATATTGATAATAGATTTCCTCGAAATTTTTCTTGTCTTTTATTTCAGAAACAGTTAATGTCTGTGGTTTAATCGTTCCATCATCTGAATACTGGTAATCTGTTACCAGAACGCCGTAAATGAGAAACAGAACATATACGCAGGCAGCGACCAGAAAAATGTTGATGATGCGGGTAGAAAGTTTCCACCTTTCCATTTTTTTCTGCTCTTCGTGATGTTTCTTTAATGTTTCAATTTCAATCTGAGCCTCAGTCTTTTCCGGTTCCGGTGCTGAAAAAATGACCGAGGATTCTTCTGTTTTATTTTTTTTATTCAGAATATCATGATCCTCTGTCTTGGATATATTTTGAGATACCGTTCTCTTTGGTTCTGCCTGTGTGTGTATCTCA
>OLNH01000958.1_pt1 | contig 18756 bp, 9 predicted proteins | sample 1643101 | NCBI WGS metagenome assembly OLNH01 (sample SAMEA3136758, study PRJEB25190) | human gut metagenome | biome: human gut; feature: human-associated habitat; material: faeces | place: Austria | collected 2013
AAAACCGACCTCCCAATAGTTAGATTTTTGGTCTAACTTTTGGGGGTCGGTTCATCTGCCCCCTCTTTTATAAGTCCAAATTAATTTGAAGGGCCAACAGGTTCATTATTACCCATTTTACTCATATCAATATTTTGGAATTCCGGAATCTTTTTGAATACTTCACTATCGGGCTTCAATTCATAGTTTCCGTTAGCATAATCAACAAATCCCGGATCTGATGTTGTTAAATAGTTGTTTGTACCCTTTATCAATTCAGGCGCACCTCTTGTACCCTGAGGGTTGACAGTTCCGTTTGCCTGACTAAGTTTAAACTTAATATTAACAACAAGATTTTCGTCAAATATATTTGTTGCAACAGATTTATAATATTCATCTTTGAATGTAGCAAGTTCAGGATATTTTGCCGCAAATATCGGATTTGCCGCATATTTTTCAGCCAATTCAACTCTTTCTTTTTCCTCTGTCTTTGTCATATCCCACGTTGCACCCGGAGCATATGAGTTCCAACCAAGGAATGTTGCACTACAATCAACAAATATATTGCCTTTAAGTGTGTTTCTGTTACCTTGTGCCGTTACACCGATAACATTATTGGCACCGTCTGAACCGATGTTTGCAAATACATTATTGTAAATCTGCAAAGCGTGACCGTAGTTATCTGTTCTTATTGCCGAAACATTAAGCTGTTTCTTATATTCACCGACCGGATAAATACCGATATTGTAAATATAGTTGTTCTTTATAACACTGCCTCGCCATTGCGGTACATATTCGTTTCTGGTATAAATAGCGTCCATATCCAAGCATTCTTTAACCGCATCGTGAATTTTATTATATTCAATTACATGGTCATTACCGTGATAGTTGAATATACAGTGCGGAGCGTCATACAAATCATTGTACGCAACGTGAATACCGACACCGTGCATTGCAATCGCAGGAACATATGATTTCTGCAAATATCCTACATGGTGAATATTATTATTCAATATCTCGTTATTGCTCGGTGTTAATGTCTCCAAATCACCGCCACGAAGATATAACGCAGTACCGCCGATATTTTTAATATGGTTATTATCCAAATGAACATCTGTACCGTTTATAATAATACCGCCTGAGCCGAAATTAAAGATATTACAATTCTTCACATCAATATGATTTACACCGTTACCGTCATCGACAAAACCGTCCCAAACGTGTCCCGGGAATACCTGTGAGTCGGTATATTTATCTATGTCAGCTATATAAACCGACGAACCCGAACCCTTCGTGAAGTTTGCACCGTTTAAATCGGCACCTCTCGAAATCATCCAATCTTTAAAACTCGGTATTGAATATCCCGCACTTGTACCAAGTACCGCATATCCACGTCCGCCTTTCATTGTAATGTTACTTACATTGACATATTCAGCACCGTTAAAGTTGAAAATCGGAGTTTTCAGCATAGACAAGCCGATTTCATAATTACCGCTTGTAAAATCTGACGGTGCGTAATAGTAAAGTTTGCCTGTGTCACGGTCAATGTAGTATTCACCCTCGGTATCAAGTTCTTCAAGCAAGTTTTCACCGTAGAACCAACCATTTGTATAGAGGCCTTTCAAATGTAAATCAAAGAATTAAAATTATATTCGGTGACAGCTACGGAATACACGTTGAATCAACAGTCGATGTCGGTACTGATGTGTACAAAAAAGAACAATAAAATCACAGGCAAGCCTATTTTACGGCTTGCCTGCTTTGTTGTGTCATTATTTTGATTTATTTAATATTGCGGCTTTAACTGTATTTTTCATAAGCATAGCGATAGTCATAGGACCTACACCGCCCGGAACAGGAGTTATTGCACCCGCAACCTTTTCGGCACTTTCAAATTCAACATCACCGCATAGTTTCTTATTTTCAAGTCTGTTTATACCAACATCAATTACAACAGCACCTTCTTTTATCATATCACCTTTAATAAAGTTAGGTATACCGACTGCCGCTACAAGAATATCTGCATTTTTTGTTTTTTCAGCAAGATTCTTTGTCTTTGAATGGCATATTGTAACTGTACCGTTTTGATGTAAAAGCAGCATTGCTTGCGGTTTGCCGACAATATTACTTCTGCCGACTATAACACATTCTTTACCGCTTACATCTATACCGCTTTCTTTTATAAGCTCCATTACACCGGCAGGTGTACAAGGTACAAAATCATAATTGCCTACCATAATTTTACCTACGTTTACGGGATGAAATGCGTCAACGTCTTTATTTGGTGCTATTGCGTTAATAATCGTCTTTTCATCAATATGTTTAGGAACAGGTAATTGTACCAAAATACCCGAAATACTGCTCTTATTATTAAGTTCATCTATAAGCTTTAATAGTTCTTCTTGAGTTGTTTCTGCCGTAAGTGCGTACTTCTCCGAATATATTCCGCATTCTTCACAAGCACGCTCTTTATTTCTTACATATACCTGACTTGCAGGGTCTTCACCTACGATGATTACGGCTAACCCCGGATTTATTCCCTCTTTTTTCAGATTTTCTACTTCTGTCTTGAGTTCTGCCTTTATTCTTGCCGAAACTTCCTTTCCCATTAATAGCTTTGCCATTGTCATTCCTCCTATTTTTCTTTTGATTATTAGATAGTATATCGCCCTTTGGCGGTCTGATAAGACATCTGTTCTGATAGCCTATTAAGTCTGTTCTTCCTATCTTAGTAAGTGCTTCGTAAACAAGTTTGTAATTTTCGGGATTTCTGTATTGCAACAATGCACGTTGTACCGATTTTTCATGCGGAGTTTTCGGCACATAAACTTTTTTCATTGTAAATGGGTCTATTCCTGTATAAAACATACAAGTTGAAATTGTTCCCGGTGTAGGATAAAAGTCTTGTACTTGTTGCGGATTTATATTGTGTTCATGCAAATATTCCGCCAAACGTACCGCGTCACGAATTGTACTTCCGGGGTGACTTGACATAAGATACGGCACCAGATACTGTTTTTTGCCTATTTTCTCATTTATCTTATAAAACTTATCCGAGAACTTATTAAACACGCTGTTTTCGGGCTTACCCATATATTTCAAAACATTGTCACTGATATGTTCCGGTGCAACTTTAAGCTGACCGCTTACATGATATTTACACAATTCATAGAAAAACGTATCGTCCTTGTCGTTTATAAGATAGTCAAAACGTATTCCCGAACGAATAAACACCTTTTTAACGCCCTTTATAGCACGAAGTTTTCTAAGCAAATTAAGGTACTTCTTATGTGAAATATCCATATTCTTGCAAGGCTCCGGAAATAAGCACTGCTTATTTTTACAAGCACCGAGTGTCAGTTGTTTTTTACAGGCAGGTCCTCTGAAATTAGCGGTCGGACCTCCGACATCGTGTATATAGCCCTTAAAATCAGGCATTTTTGTCATTTCTTCCGCTTCTTTTATAAGAGATTCATCACTTCTTGAAGTGACAATTCTGCCTTGATGAAAAGCTAAAGCGCAGAAGTTACAACTTCCGAAACAACCTCTGTTTGCGGCAAGCGAAAATTTAACTTCCTGTATTGCAGGAATACCGCCGTCTTTTTCATACATCGGATGATAATTTTTCATATACGGAAGTGCATACACTTCGTCAAGCTCGTCCGTTTCAAGCGGCGGCATAGGCGGATTTTGTATAAGATATTTGTCACCGTGCTTTTGCACGAGTGTTTTTCCTATATACGGATTCTGCTCATAATACTGCAGTCTGCACGATACAGCATATTTACTTTTACTTTCTATACATTCTTCATAACTCGGAATAAGAACAGAATTTTGTTCATCATATTCAGATGATATATAGCACGTTCCCGGTATATCCGTAATTTCGTTTACAGGCACACCGTCCCTAAGTTTATTGGCTATTCGTACAATTTGTTTCTCACCCATACCGTACATCAAAATACTTGCACGAGAGTCAAACAAAATCGAACGTCTAATCTTATCATCCCAATAATCATAATGAGCAAATCTTCTAAGACTTGCCTCAACTCCGCCGATAAGTATCGGCATATCAGAGCCGAAAGCCTCTTTAATTCTGTTACAATACACAAGTGTTGCTCTATCCGGACGCATACCGCCCTTCCCGCCGGGTGCATACATATCGTCATGTCTGCGTTTTTTAGCGGCAGTATAGTGATTTACCATACTGTCAATATTTCCTGCCGATACAAGCACTCCGAGTTTAGGTCGTCCCATTCGTACAAAATCGTCTATTTTATGCCAATCAGGCAATGCAACTATACCCACCTTATATCCGTGGCTTTCAAGCACGCGTGATATTATGGCATGTCCAAAACTCGGATGGTCTACATACGCATCTCCGACAATATATAAAAAGTCAAGTTGTTTCCAACCTCTTTTATCCATATCTTCCTTTGAAACAGGAAGAAAATCAACCTTCTTCATATTCTTCATTCTCCGGTCGTGATAAATCGGCATGGCTCACAAGCACATCTCTTGGTTTTGAGCCGTTTGCACCTGATATTATCCCTCTTGCCTCCATTTGATCTATGATACGTCCGGCTCTTGAATAACCCACGCCCAAACGGCGCTGTACCATAGATGTTGATATTTTGCCTAAACTCATAGCAAGTTCAATAGCCTCCGGAAGAAGTGCGTCACCGTCATCTTCAACATCAGGTGTAACACCGTTTTCGCCTGTTGCGTGACGTTCTATTTCTTCTTCCAAATCCTCACTGTAATGAGTTTCGCCTACATTTTCTTTTATAAATTCAAGTACCGACTCAATTTCAGGGTCTGAAACAAATGCACCTTGAACTCTTGTTGCGGCTCTTGCACCTGCGGGATGATACAACATATCACCCATACCAAGCAACTTTTCTGCACCGCCCTTATCAAGTATTGTACGGCTGTCCACTTGGCTCGATACCGCAAAAGCAATTCTTGACGGTATATTTGCTTTGATAAGACCTGTAATGACATCAACAGACGGTCTTTGTGTTGCGATAATCAAATGTATTCCTGCAGCACGGGCAAGTTGTGCCAAACGACAAACATAATCCTCAACTTCCTTTGCCGCAACCATCATCAAATCCGCCAACTCGTCTATTATAACAACAAGCTGCGGTATTTTCTCACCGCCTGTACTTTCCATAAGTTTGTTATAAGACTCAAGTTTTCTCACACCTGTATTTTTAAACAAATCATAGCGGCGCATCATTTCGCTTACCGCCCAATTAAGTGCACCTGCCGCCTTTTTAGGCTCTGTAACAACAGGTACAAGCAAATGCGGTATACCGTTGTAAACGCCAAGTTCAACAACCTTAGGGTCAATCATAATAAGCTTAACTTCCTCAGGTGACGACTTGTACAAAATACTCATAATAATACTGTTTACGCAAACACTTTTACCCGAACCTGTCTGACCTGCAATAAGAACGTGTGGCATTTTTGCAATATCGCCTATAACTACATTGCCGCCTATATCCTTACCCAAACCGACTGTCAATTTTGACTTTGCATTTTTGAATGCATCCGATTCAAGCATTTCGCGTATTGAAACAGGAGTAACCTTGTTGTTAGGTATTTCAACACCGACAGCCGCCTTACCCGGAACAGGTGCAACAAGAACAGTTGACACAGCAAGGTTAAGTGCTATATCGTCTGCAAGTCCTACTATTTTAGAAAGTTTAACACCTGTGTCCGGTTGAATTTCATATCTTGTTACAGTCGGACCTTGTGTTACTTGCAACAGTTTTGCTTTCACGCCGAAATTGTCAAGAACGGAAATAAGTTTTTCCGCCGTTCTTCTCATTTCTTCACGTTTATCACCCGAAGTTGCCTTAGGTTTGCTCAATAAATCCAAAGGCGGTATTACATATTTCGGAATAGGTCTTTCTATAGCCTTGTTAAATTCCTCGTTGTATCCCTCTTTTTCACTTTCGGACATATTCTTAGCCTTTTCGGGTTGTTCTTCCTTTTTCTCCCCGACTTCTTCTATCGGTTCTTCAATTATATCATCCATTTTACCGAATGCCTCATCTATACCGTTTGAAAAAGGTTCTTCTGCCGGTTCTTCTTTTATAGGCTTTTCTTTTGTTTTTGATGATTTTTTAGCAGTCGGTTTAGTTACTGATTTTTTTGTGTTATTCTTTGTGTCATTTGCAAATGAATTTGCCGCGTCAAGAGCACTTGTTTCTTCTTCGTAATATTCATCTTCATACACATCATCTGTATACTCATCTTCATATTCTTCTGCAAGCATTCTTTCTTCCATTCGTCTGTCATATTCTTCTTTTAATTCCGAATACTTATTTTTCGCACCAAACATAACATTTCTTGCCCATTTGAAAAATTCCGTAAAAAACGATACATTAGTTATAAAGCTTGCCAATACAATAAGTGTAATTGATAAAATTATGTAAGACGCAACTTTCTGCACCATTTGTTCCATAAATACAGAAACACACGCACCTAATAAGCCTCCGCATATATACTGCTGACCTGCCGAAAAAGCATAGCTTATATCAGTATTAATCGACGAAAGATTTACAATCGCACTGACATTAATAAGTGCCAAAAATGACAGTATAACCTTACTCCAAAAACGCTTTATGTCCTTAGTTTTAATAAGGTATGCCGATACACCCGCACAAATTACAGGCACAAAATAACCGCATATGCCGAACAATCCGCGGAACAGATTTTTCACCGCATTATTTATTACTCCGCCATTACCTGTATCAATGTACATAAAAACAGCTAATAACAATGTAATGAGCATTGATGAGATAATGTATGTAGGCATATAGTTTTTTGTCTGATTATTCTTTTTTACAGTAGCTTTTGCCGTAGTTTTAGAACTTTTTTTTGAACTGCCCTTTTTAGCAGTTGACTTCTTTGTTGCCATAAAACCTTGCCTTTCTTATGTAAATAATAATTTTATTCATAAATATTCACTGTGTATTATATCACAAATCATTTAAAAATTCCACAATGTTATAATAATGTAATATTTAAAGTACTTGTTCCGTTGTCAGTTTATCTATTACCTGCGTTTCGGTTATAATGTCCTTTACTTTGCCGTCGTCACTTACAATATAAACCATATTATAGTCTTTCGGAATAAATTTATCCACTATGTCACAATAATTACACTCATTTTCAACCACAATATGTCTTACCGATTTTTTCTTTTTATTGTTGAACATCAATGTTTTAGTTAAATCCACATTATATTTTTCACTTTGAGTAAATATATTGCCTATCATCAAAGCAGAAAACAGCAATACCGAAAAATTGAATTTTGTAATGTACATCACATATATACCAAGTCCCATAATCATAGCAGAAAACACTGCGGATATTACAGTCATAATCTTATTTGCACTGTTATATCCGAGTCTGTATGCTATAATCTTTTTGAGCAAAATACCGCCGTCCAAAGGTACTGACGGAATCATATTCATACAAAACAGCATAGTATTGCTTATATAAAAAAACTTTACGCTTTCATTCGGATAACAGCTATACACAATCATTGCGATAAGTGCAAATAAAATATTACAAAACGGTCCGCTGAAATATAATATCATTTCATCTGCAAGTGAATATACAAGTTTATTTTTTAATTTCAAATTGACACCGAACGGATAAAAGTCAATATGCGATATTTTAAGCCCTATACACACAGCCGCAAGGCAATGTGCTAATTCGTGCAAAATCATAACCGCATATGTGACGCAAAGCATATCCGCTTTATTAAATATAATGCAAAACACAAACAAGGCGATTGTCAGTACATTAACTCTTAAATATTTTGTTATTTTAATCAAGACAAGCACCCCCTCTGATTATTATATTCACATAGCATACAATACAGAACACAAAAATACCCTTTATGCTTTCACACAAAGGGTATTAAATCATTTTGCCGTATATTCAAATTGAATATCCACACGTTTATAATGATGTGTATTATCGACAGGAATTTCATAAAAGCCGTATTTTTCATATATATGCAATGCCGGTTTTAAAATACTGTTTGACAGGATTGTAAGTTTATTGGCACCGTTTTCCAAGGCATAATCCATACACGCTTTAAAAACAGCACTTCCCGCACCGTGTCCCTCATATATTTCGTCTGCGGCAAGTTTACATATTTCCCACTCATTATTTGTCATAGGCTGTGCCATACAAGTTGCGTAAACTACACCGTTTTCAATAGCAAAATAAATCATTGCACCGTTTTTGATAAGTTTATCTATATTTTCAAAAACTTCAAAATCATCACTTTCAAGTGCAAAGTATTTTGTTATCCAATTCTTGCTCAGACGGATAAAATCGTTTTTGTATTCGGGTTTATATTTTACAATTTCCATATTAATCATACTTTCTCTTGAATTTTGATTTATTATAGCATATAGATTATTTTTAGTAAAGCGAATATTTTTAGACAAATTCCGATTTTATGCTAAAAGTTTTGGGAAATAAAAATTCTCTGCAAAACAAATTGCAGGGAAAATTTTTTTCTATTCTTCAGTAATTATCGGTTTCATATTGTCCGTCGATTCCCAATAAAACTCTTTGTGTGATGATGAATTTTCAGTTTGCTTTATATCTTCGATACTGATTTTTTCGATTGAGCTATCCTTTAGCGTTCCGTTATCGTTGTAATCGGCCGTAATCTTTACACATTTCAAATCATCATTTGTAATTCTCGCCTCAATAACACCGCCTGCACAATTTGTACTGCTCTTTGGTGCAAATTTAACAGTAACGCTGTCCTTTCCTTTTGTATATTCTTCAGGAATTTCATAGAATACATCATATGCGTTATTCATTTTTTCGTTGTTAAGCGTTTGTTCGGCAAGTTTATTATCATCAATAGAGATATAGAAATCACGCGTATAATTTACATTATTTTTTGTAAACGGTCCGTCACTGCCCCAATATCTTACAAACAGATAATTTTTATTGCTCTTATCCACTTCCAAAGAATATTGGAAATATGCGTTGTCACTACCGTATGCGTCACGCCAGTAATATGTTTTTGTACCGCTTGTAAAACTGCCGTTATTTGAATTTTCACTTGCCAAACCGTGTCCGAGTTCGTCCTGCTGACCGTCCGGTTCAACTCTGTCAATCGTTGCACTGTTCAGACGTTTATCATATTCATTCACACCGTTTCCTACGTTGAAATATACAGTATAGAAACTGTGGTGAATTTCATAAAACGGTTTTAGTTCAATATCCTTGCCTGTAGATGAATTTTCAGCCTTAATTTTAAACATCAGCTTGTCCGTGTCAACCGTATCTATATACTTATCCAAATTGCTTGAATTACCTACAATATACGGTACATCAGCAGTTACACTGTCAATCTTAGTTTCGTTTGAAATATATTCATTCACTCCGCTAACGTCGCTGACGCTTCCAAGGTCTGCCGCCAAAACCACAGGACCGTACTGATATGCCGCCTGTCCGTCAATTCTTGAATTGTATACTGTAACAGACATTGGAATTGTAATATCTATAATGTCGCCGTCTTTCCATTCGTTAGATATAGCAAGATATTCTCCGCCCTTTGATGTATACGTCTTATTGCCTGCTTTTACTGTCATATCACTTTCAAGCCATGACGGAGCTCGTAGGTTGATATTTGCACTTCCTGTTCCTGCGACTTTAATTTGTACCTTGTCGGAATAAGGATATGTTGTTTCAACAGTGAATGTAAGACCTTTTTCTTCCCATTCATATGTACCCGGCATATAAAGATTTACATATAAATCGTCACCGTCTTCATAATACGCACATCTTGTGTATCTTCCCGGGTTCTCCATACCTGTACCCGTACAACACCACCAAGATTTATCCTTTTGCTCATATACTCTGTGGTGTCCTTGCAAAAGCGATACAAAGTACATTTTTGCACCTGTTTCAGGCTCTTGCTGACCGAGAATATGGTTGTACAAAGCCTTTTCATACCAATCCATATATGCACTGTCATGTTTCAAAGCGAATAAATGCTCAGACAGACGCATCATATTATATGTATTACAGCTTTCGCAAGTCTTAACTCCAAGTGTCTCTGCACCCTCTGCCTCGAAATGTTCGGCAATCGAGTTACCGCCTATTGCGTATGAACGATTGTTTACAACGTAATTCCAGAAATTTTCGCAAGCCTTTTTATAATCGGCATATTTCTCCGGATTTTGTTCATATATTTCTGCCGCACCGATTATTTTCGGTATTTGAGTATTTGCGTGAAGTCCTGTCAAACTGTCCTTACCTTGTATAAGCGGATTTAAAATCGAATCGTGAGTAAATCTTCTTGCCGTATCCAAATATTTTTCATCACCTGTAATTTCATACATTCTCGCAAAAATTTCATTCATACCGCCGTATTCAACGTCAAGCATTGACTGCATTTGTGCGTCGGTAAGATTTGATGTACCGTCAACTGCCCAATCTGCAAATTTTTTCAATACTTCATAAGCAGTGACATTTTCTGTATAGTCATACGCGTCAAGCAAGCCTTGATATATTTTGTGTATTCCGTACCATGGCACCCAATAGTTATCAGCCCACTTTGTATTACCGCTAAACAGTTTTGTAAAACAATCTTCGCTACATCCGCCTATATATGGTGAATTTGAAGTCTTTTGAAGTTCATCGAGTTTAGTTACCGCATAATTAAGTTTAGTCAAAACTTCTTCATTGCCTGTATCACGATATAATACCGCAGCTGCACTCATCCAATGTCCCAACGAATGTCCTGCAAGTGTGAATGTATCTTTTGAACTTCCCCAGTTGCTTGCACCTTTTCTTTCCCAACCGCCGTAACGATGTGCATTGTTCGGAGCGGTCAGTCCATGCATTTCGTATGACGGTGCAAGAAGTCTGTCAACGTCTATTGACAAAACATATTTAAGTCCTACTTGCTCACTCTTTTCAAATAAGCTGTCCTTCTCTAAATTAACTCTGTCGCCTCCGGCAAAGTTACCTGTATTATCTATTTTTCTTTCCATTACGCTTGAAATCGCCTTTCCTGTTGATTTGTTATAAACGGCTGTTTTCACAGTCAAATTACCCTTATAATCTCTAATATCTTTCTTCATTTTTACAGTATTGTCGGACGGCACAAAATCTTTTGTATCTTCCGACAGAAGTGTATCACCACTATAAATTTGCATTTTTAAAACCAAAGTGTCGGTTAGTTCAGATGTTACAACATACTCCGCTTCAACAAATGATGAACCCGAATTTTTAACAATATTCATATTACGGATTACAGAATAATTATCGTCCAAAGAATCTGTTTCAACAGTTATATTCGCGATAACATCGTAGCTTTTTCCTGATATTTTCGTAGTACCTGTTACTTTATACGTTCCCTTTTCGGTATAACTGTTCACTTCTCCCCAGTCAACTATCGTTTTGCTTGTCATTCCGTTGAATATGATGCTGTTAAATCAGCCGCATATGCACTTGCCTGCAATATAAATGCCGTAGCCGCTGCCGTTAAAATCACTTTCTTGAACTTCATTTTCTCCCTCCAAAAAATAAATTTTCAACAAATTAATCTTTATATATCCCGGGTTTCTTTAGTAATATTATATAGTATATTTTTTTAAAATTCAATTAACTATATTAACATCATTTGAATGTATATTAACATTTTCACATTGACTTTAATAACTGTTAATGCTATACTGAATATGCAGGAGGTACGCTATGAATCCGAGATTATATTTTGATGAAAAAACGTTAAAAAAATTAGGTGATGTATTTGTTGTAAACACATATTTCCCTATTAAAACAGTTCCCGACAGTGCCGACTATTTTTTGCTTGTATATATTGCTCATTCTAACGCCATACACAACATTGATAATACAAGCAGAAAATTAGAAGAAGGCGATGTCGTGCTAATATCGCCGAATGTAGTCAATTCGTTCACCTGTACCCATAAAGATGAACTAACTATTGCATATTGTTGCGTCTTTTCCAAAAACGCATTACAATACAGCTTAAAACAGTATTCAGGCAATTTTCCGTTGCTTTCAGATTTTTTTGAAGGAAAACGCTCATATATACAAGTACACGACACACCGTCAAAAACAATACGAAATTTTATGATACAAATGATAGATAATTTTAACTATTCACAACCCGGATATTTGTTTTCAATCCGCAGTACAATAACACTGATTTTAGTTAATATGTTCAGATTGTATTCAGTTGATAAAAATAAAGCCGACGGTTTTCATTCCAATGTGGTTATAAATAACGTTACCAACTACATAAATTCAAAAATATATTCAAAGCTTTCGCTTAACGAAGTAGCCGATAAATTCGGTATCACCCCGCAACACCTTTGCCGATTGTTTAAAAAGCACTTTAATATGACTTTCACTCAGTTTTCAAACAGGCAACGTGTCGATAAAATCCGTGATGAACTCGAAAATATCGACAGACCGATATATCAAACCTATGAAGAATTTGATTTCACACCTCAATATTTAAACAGTATGTTCAAAAAATATACCGGCTACTCTATCAGTGAATATAAAGCTAAATTTAATTATAAAGCCGGTAATCCGCTTTATACGATATAATATTTACCATACAAAAAAACTCAAAATGATACACAAAATATCATTTTGAGTTTTTTGTTATTTATTTATTCATAATGTGGTTGATACAATATTAGAAGAATCCCAGAAGTATAAGTTTCCATACCAATGTTCGCCAAAGTATGTCCACATATAGTTTTCTCCCCAGCTTCCGTGGTCTGTATCATATGGATCTACCGACTCCCAGCGTTCTACATATGAATCTTCTTTAACCGTTCCTGTTTTACCGCAAGTTTCACATTTATTTACGCAATACGGATGGTGATCATAACAATTACTACATTGATAATAATAATACTTGTATTTCTTTACATCAGAATTATTTGTGTCTTTTAATCTATATTGTACATATTCTTGAACATTTGTTATATTATCACCACTTGGTTCAGTTGAAGCTTCCTTGCTTTCTGTTTTCTTATAGTAGTATGTATATACCTTACTTCTATCACGATATCTCCATTGAGTGGCTGATTCAACATTAGATGAATCCCAGAAGTATAGGTTTGCATACCCATGCTCACCAAAGTATGTCCACATACGATTTCCACCCCACGTTCCGTGATCAGTGCTATACGGATTTATTGGTTCCCAGCGTTCACCATATGAATTTGCTAATACCGTTCCTACCTTTCCGCAAGTATCACATCTATTTACGCAATATGGATGATGGTCATAACAATTATAGCATTGATAATAATGATATTTGTAAATTGTTCTTGTTTCTACTTGTCTTGAATCACTACTTCCAACAGAACCGTTACTCCAACCACTCCAATTACCATAACTGCTCCATTTCCATTGCGTATCATATTTAGTCCATCCACTTAAAGATGATGAACTTGACGTTGTATATGACGTCTGTTTATATGTCCATTTTCTATTTACAATTTGTGCATCTTCCGGCACTGCAGATGCTAATGTCCAAGCCGATACATCATTTTCTATCCAATGAGCATACAATGTAAAATCAGTCGGTGACGTCATAACAGTTTCGGCTGTAACTTTATCCCCACCATCTGCGTCTGTATACCAACCGTCAAATGTATAATAATCTCTGCTTGGTACCGGCAATTCACCTATTTCCGTATTTAACGCAAACATTTTACTTGTTTCTGATACCGTTCCGCCGTTTGCATTAAAGATTATTCTATGAGAAGTTAAATAATTATTATATTCTTCATCTGAAATATATTTAATCTCTCCACTATTGAATGTCAGATATTTTTCACCATCAACATTGCCGCAAACTAACATATTACCTGTTAAATTCAATTTACCTACTATATCACTGCTCAACGGTGCTAAAGTGACATTTTTAGATATAACGGCATTTTCTCCGGTAGATATCAAATTCACACTTCTGTTAAGAGAAATATTTGTGTTGTCGGCTTTTAAAACAAGTGCATAACCGCTACAATCTACCGTTACTCTGTCCAATGTGACATTTTCAGAAGATAGTTCCATTGGTATTTTTGTATTTTTTGTAAAATTAACACCGTTAATGATTGTATTCACCGCATCTGATTTTACACTTAAGCCTTTGTATTCTTTATCTTTACCAATCAATTCAAATGTGTCAATATTTCCGATTTCAAAAGATAAATCTTTAGATTCTTCTTCAGGTATTTCTGAAATATCCAACGTAATCTTATTTGCTCCCGACGAAGCAACCGCTTGCGCAATTTCAACATTTGATGCAGTTGCCGTAATTTTAGGCATATTCATAAAAGCATTTATTCCAATTTCTTTTATATCTGATGAAATATTAAATTTTTCTAAAGAAACACATCCTTTAAATGCATTATTACCAATTTTATCAATTTTATTATATTTTATATATTCCAAAGATGAACAACCATCGAAAGCATCATCAGGTATTTCTGTAATGAAGTCGCTCAATCTTATAGCTTTTATTTTATTCTTGTCTTTAAATACTCCTGGCGCAATACCAATGATTTTAACAGCAGTATAAGTTCCGTCATTATTATCAACGCTCAAATAATTAGGAATATCTACATATTTACTTTCTCCATTATAAGCCAAAACCATCCCTGTATCAGCGTCAATTGTTAACCCATATGAACAATAAACTCTTTTAGAAACATATTCATGCACTGAAATTGGTACTTCAAATGGTAATACTCCTGTTTCATAATCATCATATTCTCCATTGGATTTACAATAGTCATAGAACTCATATGTATTATCATCCAATGCACTATATGTATAGTAATAATAACTTTTGGTTGCGATATCATATCCAACAACGGCGAAAACGTGTACTGTACCAGCGCATACCAATCTATGCCATCCTGGTGCACATTGACTTGTTGAATATTTTTTTACATTTGTTGTTTCTTTTTGTGTTGTATATGAAAATGTTGTTTCATATGTATTTGAATTACTTTGCGTATTATCTGTTGTTTCGGAAGTACTCTCGCTACCGCCATTTGATTTAGAAATACTATATCCCCAATTTTCAGTTATACTTTTTGATATAGTATTTGTTGTTGTTTCATCATGGCTTTTTGTATTACTATTTGTCTTACTTATTAAATTATTAGTTTGTGTAAGATTATTTTGTTTTTCTAAATCATTTGTTGTTGTTCCTTCATCTTTAATAGTGCCATCTTCTTGTTTTAAATCTGCATGACCTTCTCCTTGTATTTTCACCTCAACTGGTGATATATTCAAGCCAGCTTCCATACCAAACGAGCCACCAGCATTACTTGTACTTAAATCTTTTGTTGTCGTATTGTCTCTTTTTATTGTACCGGTATCTTTTATCGTACCAGTATTTGTTACTGTGCCGGTATCATCCGTTCTACTATTTGTATATGCATATCCGTCACTAATTGCAATTTTATTTTCCTCTAACTCAGTTTTAGAAAAGTCTTGCGTATTCGTCACCAATGAATTCCAATCTTTTGACAATACCCACGTTGCGGAATTAGTGGTAGAATTGGCGATAGTATTTGTAATAGTTTTTGCTGTTGATTCAGATATTGATTCTGTTTTAGAGTCAGATTCTTCTACAGATATACCTGATGTTGTATTCCCAAAATCTTTTATTGTATATAACGGAACATTGATTATTTTCCCAATATCGAACACAAATAAATATTGATTGTTTTCTTCATCATCAATAATTATAGGACCTTTTTCATTATAATTATTTACAACAGGTTGATTTCTGTAACTGATCCAATTCGCATGCAATGTAATATTTTTTATACCTGGTTCAATTGTAGTTATTACATTCCCAGTATCATCCGTCCATCCCATAAATTTGTATTGAGGAATATCTAAATCATATATCGAAATTTTTTCGTCAATAGTTCTTTTTATGCTATCTCTTGGGCATAAAGTCGAATCAAAAGTAATTGTATATTGAACTTTCTCCCAATGGGCATAAAGACGCTTATTTCCTGTTTCACCCGGACTTATTTCTGTTACTAAATCACCACCAGTTTGTGCAGTATACCACCCATTGAAATTGTAACCATCAACTATCAAATCTTGCAAAACTAATCCATCTTGTTTTGAATAGACAGATGAATTAGGATTTTCTATATTAAGAGTTTTTAAATATTCATCATTATTGTCAACATAATAAGTAATTGAATATTGATTTTTACTTAACATAGGAATTTCTTCCTGCTTTACAATGACCTCACCGCATACAGAACAATGCTTTCCTTCGGTTAATCCTTTACTGTCATAAGTAGGTTGTACAGCCTCATCAACAACTACCGTATGACCTGTAGCCTCAATACTTATACTGTTAGTATCAATCTCCATAGTCGCATCTGCATCATTGTAATATTTATCACAAATTAAACAATGCCAAAATGCTATATTACCCTGTTCTGTACAAGTCGGAGCCTTATATGCCGTTGCTTCAAGTTCATGGTTACATTGTTGTTTTGTTGTAGTTGAAGGCAATAACTCAACATTATAGCCGCCTGCTATATAACGACGAATTAAAATTACATCAGTTGGGTTCTTCTTTCCGTCATTATTTACATCCGCAGCCATTTCATTTATTGTTTGATCATATCCGCCGGCTATAAATCTTCTAAGCATGATTATATCTGTCGGATTTACCTTACAGTCACCGTTTAAATCTCCTGGCATATAATCTATTGCAGTAACAACACCATTTTCGATATTTACATCTATTGGCTCTAACCCTCCGCCAACTATATCACCATCATCATAGGATACCTTTATTTTATATTCATTACCATTCTCGGCACTATCACCAATACTAAACTTTAAATTAAGAATAGTTCCATCTTTAATATCATCAGTACTAAGTTCTTGTCCATCCCAAGTAAACTTACATGGTGATGTGTATTTACCCGGTTTTGTCATAGTTAATACCGAAAAAGCATCACCCGCAGTAGCATCTACCAACGTCAATTCTTTATCATATGTAAACGTTAACGTTGCTCCGAGAATACCCGGGTTATTTTTTACTTTTATAGCTACATCTACCGTTGCTCCCGGTGAATCTGATACTGATTCTACGATTATCATCGGTGCATTTTCATCTGCAAGTACATTGATTTGAAATACACATAGCATAAGCATTAAAATGCTCATAAATAAAGAGATAATTTTTTTCATTTTTCATCCTTCCTTTCTTTATCTTAAATTTACGGTTTCTGTTGTACACATAGGTCGCATTTTTGTTAAACTGTTCCAAAGCATTACCTTTGCAAACGATGCATCTTGGTTTGCTTCATCTTGTATTTCATCTGCTACCGGATATGTTTTTATTGATTTTAGTAATCCTTGATCATCAAAATACGAAATGATTACTTTTTGATCACTATTACTGCTATCACCAATCAAAACCTGTTTCCCTGATATATTAACATTTATTTTTTGTGGTTCTTCAACCGTTATTGTACCTGACTTTGTGTTTATTTTTATTGGGTCTAAGTTTCCGTCAACTATATCGCCTTGTTCATATGCAACAGAAATATTATATTGCCCCGCTTCATTAGGAGTAATAAAACTCAATATAGCTATCGAGCCGTTTGTATTATCCGCTTCCAATCCGTCCCATATTATTTTAATCGGATTAGATAGCAAATTTCCTGGACGAGTCATTGTCAACGAAGTTAATGCCTCCCCATAAGAAATTCCGCTCAATTTTAAAGATTTATCGTACGAAACAGATAATGCGGCGCCACATATACCTGGATTATCCGAAATATTTATAGGGACTTTTATTTCACTTCCGATTTTAGCTTTAACATTTCCCACACTTATCTCCGCTAAATTTTCTTCTTTTTCCTCTATCATTATATATCCGTTCTGTACATTCACATCAATCGCCTGTAAATTACCATCGACTATATCGCCTTGTTCATATGATATTTCTACGTTATATGTACCACATTTTTCGGGCACTTTAAAATACATTTTTGCTATGACACCATTAGTACTGTCCGAATCAATTCCATCCCAAACAAGTTTTTGTGGATTGCTCGACAATTCAGCCGATTTAGTCAATGTCAATGACGGCAACGCTTCTCCTTTTTCGATACTGGTTAATATCAAATTTTTATCATATTTTATCGAAAGTGCAGCTCCACATATACCTGTATTACCTTCAATTCTTATAGGTACACTTATCAAATCGGCACTTTCTGTCACAATTTGATCTACACTTATTTTTGTTTCTGCACTTGCACTTATAGGCATTTGAAAAACGCATAAAAAACTCATAATTACAATGAATAAAAAACTATACTTTTTCAAATAAATCACCTACTTTCTATTAATTATTATTTTCAACTGTTATATAGCCATTTTCGATTTGTAAAAATACATTATCTAAATCCGCATTTACTATATCTCCGTCCGAACATTTTAATGTGATAGGATATTTTCCGCTTTGAGCATTCTTATTAACTTTAAATTTCATAATCAAAATTGTTCCGTCTTTAATATCATTTTGCGAAAGTTCTATACCATCCCACAAAAAACGAATTCCACTTTTCGTTTCTTTTGAACTTGTCAAATCCAAAATGTTTTTAAATGCTTCACCAGAGTCAATTTCAAGTATTGTGTAAACCTTCATTATGGTGTAGAATAGAAATACAC
>OLNH01000964.1_pt1 | contig 18516 bp, 15 predicted proteins | sample 1643101 | NCBI WGS metagenome assembly OLNH01 (sample SAMEA3136758, study PRJEB25190) | human gut metagenome | biome: human gut; feature: human-associated habitat; material: faeces | place: Austria | collected 2013
CCAAGAGCTATCGTGTACCGTGGCTGTTTGATGAAGAAGCAGTAGATGTTTGCCGTAAATTTACAAAACTGAAATTAAGATTACTTCCATATCTGTATTCCATGGCTGTGAAATCCCACAGAACCGGTATTCCGTCCATGCGTGCAATGATCATGGAATTCAACGATGACCCTGCAACAAAATATCTGGATATGCAGTACATGTTAGGTGACAGCATCCTGGTTGCACCAATCTTCAATAAAGAAGGACATGCAGAATACTATCTGCCGGCCGGAAAATGGACCCATCTCTTAAGCGGAGAGGTAAAAGACGGCGGGAGATGGTATGAAGAAGACTATGACTTCTTCTCACTGCCTGTATTCGTAAGAGAAAATACTCTGCTTCCGATCGGTGCAGTAGATACTACTGTTGATTATGAGCTGGAGAAAGATGTACAGATTCAGGTTTATGAACTGAATGGAACAAGCTCCTGTGAAGTAGTGACACGTACAGGGGAATCTGCATTTACAGTGAATGCAGTAAAAGAGGAAAATAAACTGACTCTGGAAACAACCAAAGAGAATCCGGGAATGACATATCTGCTCAGAAATATTCATGAAGTTTCTGCAGTTGAAGGTGGAAGCGTAGTGAAAGATACAGAAGAGGGAATTATTCTGGCAGCAGAAGGTTCTAAGACAGAGGTGACATTCTAATCTGTGAAAACGAGCAGAATTCTTCAGATGAATGCGTACAGGCCTGGATGAAAATTGGATAAAATGGAAATAGAAGAATAAGAAAAACAGGAATAAGAAACAGGAGGCTTGTCAGTGACGGACTGATGAACCTCCTGTCTTTGCTTTTTTACTCAAAAATCTAATTGTTTTTTGATAAGTAGATATCCTTATTTACAAAATATGCGGTTAAGTTGATCACTGCGGTAAGAAGCAGAAAGATGATTCCAAGGAATACTGTGATGCCGCTGGAATGTACCATGATTTTGAACAGATCAGTAAAGGTAATGGAAATATCCTGGATGTAATCGGAAATAATATCCGGAATGCTGGATTTGATCCGCCACGGGATGTACAGAAAATCCGTTACAACTAAAAAGATATCACTCAGTAAACAAAATCCGTAACTGAGCAGATATTTCCACCGCTTTGCTAATAATCCTGAAATTGCTACAGATAAAACAGAAAAAATGCAGGGTACAATAAAACTGATTTTATACATGAAAAGCAATCGGGAAACTTCTTTGATTTCAACAAGTTGATCTCCAACAACTTTGGCAGTTTCGCCTGCCAGACTATGTACCAGATCTTTCAGTAAGCTGTTCTCACTATCTTCGGAATCTGTCAATGTGGTATCTTCCAGAAGACTGGTAACATTATTTTTTATAATATCTCCGGCAGTATTGCTGTGTATGGCAGAAGCACCCAGACAGACTGCCGCCAGAAGACCGGTGATCAATATGATCGTTGTGAACAGTTTATTCATGTGGAAATTCCTTCTTTCTTTATTACCTAAATAATATTCATATCTTCCTCTGTATCAACTTCTGCAGTATCAGCAGCAACTGTAATCTCTGGCGATTCATTATAATTTTCTATAAAATCAGAAGTTTCGTTCTGAGCGCTTATATTTATGCTGATCGTCTGATCCTGAGTCAGATACATGACCCACATAAAAATAATAACAAGAATACAGAGAATAAGGATAACTTTAAGCCCTCTGTATTTCTTTTTCTTTTTAGATTTTTTCTTCTTGGTGTTACCAGATTCGGATGGTACTGATGCTGGTTTTGGTGCAGGTTTCGGAATCTCTGTGAAATTTTCTGATTCATAAAGTGCAGAATATAACTCCTGCATGGACTGGAAACGGTCTTCCGTATGAATACTCATACCTTTTTCAATTGCATAGGCAGCAGCAGGCGGGCAGTCAGAAGCAAGTTCCCGGACTGGCTGCAGGTTCTCATGATAGGCGCGTTCCAGAGATTCCGGAGGAATGGTTCCTGTGATGCAGCGGTACATTGTGGCGCACAGTGCGTAGACATCTGTCCAGGGACCCTGGTTTCCATGGGTACGGTATTGCTCTTCCGGTGTATATCCCGGTTTTAACATAATGGACATACTTTTTCCGGTTGAGAAAATATAATCTCTGGCACCGCCGAAATCCAGAATCTTAATTGATCCGTCCTTACAGAGCATGATATTGTCAGGGCTGATATCACGATGGATCAGATTCATATCATGAACTTTTGCCAGAGAGTGGATTACTGGCTGCATCATCTGCAACGTCTTTTGAGCAGAGAGTTTTCCTCCATTTTGTTTCAGATAGGATTTCAGGGTTATTCCGTCGATATATTCCATTACGATATATGCGGTATGATTTTCCTTGAAGAAATCTTTAACTGAAACGATTTCAGGTAAGTTATTGCACTTTGCCAGAAGCCGTGCTTCGTTAATGAATTTCTCCCGTCCTTCTTCAAATATGTCATGCATAGAACTTGAATAAGAAATGACGGTATTGCTTTCAGATCTGTTTCTGGTTGCACATCCATTTGGATAGTATTCTTTGATCGCAACTCTCATTTCCAGATTCAGATCCATACCGATATAAGTAATGCCAAAACCGCCTTCACCGATCGCCATACCCAACAGATATTTTCCAGCAAGAATGGAAAATGGCTGGAGATGATAAGGTGGGATCTCTGCTGTTTTCGGATCAAATCCACAGAAAGTGCAGATCTCACTGGCGTTGTTTTTTTCCTGCATGCAATGTATGCATAAATTTTCTATTTTCATATGTAACTCCTTGCGTTAGATAGTTTTATTATAATCACAAAATGCATGTAATACAACCCAAAACAGGAACTGTTTCATAAGAGTAACAGGCTGTGTATTGCAAACTGTTATTTTTAATGGATGCTTTGACATATACATGATAAAATTCTTAGATATACAGAATGTTGCGGGGAAGAACAAGCATTAATAGCATAAATATGCGCATAAAATGATAGTCTACATGGTGGAAAAACGTAAAAACATGTATTATAATGAGTAAGAGTATACAGTTTAGAGAAAAATTTATGAAAATTTTGAAAAGGTTAGAAATAAAAGAAATTGGAAAAAGAGCAGGAGAAACACTGCTGATATTTATATTTTGCCTGTTTTATAGATGTCCATTTAAGTTATTTCTGCATGTCGAATGTCCGGGATGCGGCATGACACGGGCTATGATTTCCGTATTAAAACTGGATTTCAGACAGGCATTTGCGTATCATCCATTATTTCCGATAGTGATTCTGGGAGGAGTTTATTATATATTTCGGATACAGTTTCGGAAGTGGTTTCATATTGGGACTAAACAGGAAAATATGATGCTGCTGGTAGCCGGAATGATTTTTCTTGGAAGATGGATATGGATGAGAATTTAATCGAATCAAGTAAGTTCTTCGATTCAATTGCGAAAAGCAGTAAGAAGTGGGTGAGACTTACTTAAAATTTAAGATAGAAATCTTTATGAGAAGTACGAGGGAGGAACAAGATGCTTGAAAAAAGAAAGAGACGTGTGAAATTTATCATTCTTACAGTGCTTTGTGTTGTACTGGCAGGAGTTTCTGTAGCGGAAGGAATTCTGTATTTACAGACAAGAAGAAATTACGATTATTTACAGTCACAGAAAACAGAAATTAAACAAAAATATAAAGCAGCTAATAGTCAGTTGAAAGAAAAAGATGACAAGATTACTCAGCTTGAACAGGATGTGGAAGATCTGAAACAGCAGGTGCAGACTTTACAGCAGACACAGACAGAAGCTGTCCAACAGAATGAAGAAGCACAGGCAGTGGAATCACAGACAGAGACAACACAGGAAGAAGGAATGCTTTCTCCATCATCAGGAAATTCAGCATTTTTAGATGTACAGTTAAGAGTCGGTGAAGCAATCAGTGATGATGAAATTATAAATATCGATAAATATTTTACTTCCTCTGTAATTGAAAGAGGTGATGAGATTTTTAACAGAATCAACGGGAAGTCCTATCGTGACAATGACGATATTGCCTTGGAAGATCTCAGATATCTGACTATCCCATATTATAATTTTGAGCAGCAGGTGATACTGGGAGAGATGATTGTTAACAAGGATATTGAGGAAGATGTGCGGAGTATTTTCAAAGAGTTATTTAATAATAAATATGAGATAAATTCTATGAAATTGATTGATGATTACTGGCAGATAGGAAGTGGTGGCAATATTGCAGATAACAATTCTATTGAAGCTAATAATACCTCATGTTTCTGCTACAGACCGGTAACAGGTGGTGAGAGTATTTCCAATCACGGCTATGGAAGAGCAATAGACATTAATCCACAGCAGAACCCTTATGTGGAAAATGGGAAAAATAGCCATAGAAATGCAGACGAGTATGTGAACAACAGATATGTTGGTGAGCCGCATGTAATCGTAGCAAGTGATGAAGATATCTGTTACTCTATATTCACGAAACATGGATTTACCTGGGGAGGTAACTGGACGAATCCGATTGATTATCAGCATTTTGAAAAAGCAGTGGCGTATTAAAACAATAATGGAAGGACCAACAGTATGATAAGTTATTCAATGATAAGTCGCCCAGGCAGCAGGCAGTGTAATGAGGATTCTGTAGAGATGTGTACGATGGAAGGAAACTATGTATTTACACTTGCAGACGGCCTTGGCGGTCATGGGGGCGGGGACGAAGCCTCCGCCTGTGTGACAGGAGAAGCAATTGATGTATTCCGGCGGGAGAGAGACAGCAGTGAGTATCTGTCTCATGCGTTTGAGAATGCACAGCAATGGCTTCTGCAGAAGAAAGCACAAAAAGGAAAGAAAGAAGAAATGAAGAGTACTATGGTAGTGCTCCAGATTACAGAAAAACAGATTCGCTGGGGACATATCGGAGATTCCAGACTCTATTATTTCCACAAAGACCGGATGGTAAGCAGAACCCTGGATCACAGCGTACCGCAGATGCTTGCTCTGGGAGGCCAGATTAAAGAAGGCGAGATTCGGCATCATAAGGACAGAAACAAGGTCCTGCGAGTTCTTGGAACACCTTGGGAGGGCGAAGCTTATTCACTGGCAGACCCTATTGAGATAACAGGCGATCAGGCATTTATCCTCTGCTCCGACGGTTTCTGGGAACTGATCACAGAGAAAGAGATGGAGAAAACCCTGAAACAGTCTTACAGCGTGGCGCAATGGCTTGAGAAGATGGAGAAGATTGTGCAGAAGCATGGTGAAGGCAGAGATGTGGATAATTATTCTGCAATCTGTGTTTATATTGATTCTAAGTAATACACCTACAGGAATTAGAACATGAATGGTTATATTTATCAAAGAATGTAGAAATGGAATATAGAAGATTTATCTGTTGAGTAATTAAAATTTATGATTAAATATAATCTGAATATTCTTCAAAAATAAGTTTGAGTGGGGAAGAGAAACATGGCAATTGTAAAATGTGAAAACGGACATTTTTTTGACAACAACAAATATACTTCCTGCCCGTACTGTGTGAAACTGGAAAACGAAAGAAACCGGTACGAAGAGCAGATGCGGGATCAGGTGACAATTATGATTCCAAAGAGGGACGACAGTGCAGAGACATCAGAGTCTGTGACCGTCGGTCTGTATGAGCCGCCCAAAGGGGATGACCAGAAAACCATCGGTGTTTTTGGCAGACAGTCAGGTAAGGATTTCGTGACAGGATGGTTAGTGTGCACGAAGGGAAGGGAAAAAGGAAGAGATTACCGCATTTATAATGGAAACAACTGGATTGGAAGAGGCTACCAGATGGACATCTGTATCGTAGATGATCCTGCCATTTCCAGAGAAAGACACGCAGTGCTGGTCTATGATCACAGATCCAATAAATTCTTCCTCTCACCCGGAAGTGGAACAATCACCATGGTCAATCATGAGATGCTTGTAAAAGCAAAAGAAATAAAGAGCAGAGACAAGATCACACTTGGAGAGAGTGAATTTACATTTGTTCCGTTCTGCGTGGAGGGAGAAACATGGGAGAGAGAAGAAAAAGAATAGGAAAAATAACAGGATTTCTGCTGACAGGAATGTGTCTGATGATTCCATTCAATGTATATGCACAGTCCTGTGAGATTGAGCAGATTTCCTTACATATGCCGGATGTAAGAGTATATTACCGAAGTGACCAGCAGGAGCAGAATTATGAAGCATATTTGGGAGGGGAAGCCCTGAACTATGATAAATCCGCGCAATTCAGCGAGCTGAATGAAGGTGTCGATTATTACATTCTTCTGGATATCTCAGCGTCCATTCCGGACAGTCAGTTTGCAAATATCAAAGATGGTATCATCAACTTTACCTCATCTAAAGGAGAAAAAGATAAGTGCATACTTCTGACTTTTGGTGATGAATCAAATGTAGTGTTGAATGGTTCTGAGAATCCGCAAGATGCAGCAGCCGTTGTACAGGGATTGCAGAATGATGATATGGAAACCGTATTATTCCAGACCCTGGTCAAGACTGCAGACATGATCGATCAGGCGGCACAGACAGAGGAGAAACGCCGGGTAATCATTACGATCACAGATGGCGAAGATTGTGTGACAGGACAGGCGACTTCCAATGAGGCAGTAAGCGAACTGAATCATAAGGGAATTCCGATGTATGCCATTGCAGTAGACGTTGGAAAAGAAGAATATATCAACAGTTTCGGAGAACTTGCCCGAAATACAGGTGGTACCCTGAGTATCTTTAATTCAGGAACTTGTCTGGATCTTATGAATCAGATCCGAAATACAGTCCAGGACAGTTACGTGGCATTCTTCCACAGTGATACCAATGTAGCAAGCAACACAAGAGAAGACCTGACTGTGAAATTTCTGGATCAGCAGGTAACTGATACAAAAGAGGTAATCCCTACAAGATGGATTCCGGATACGGAAGCACCACAGGTAGTTCAGTGGGAAAAAGAGAGCGATAACGAACTGAAACTGACATTCTCTGAGAAAGTTCTGAATGCCGATAACCTGGCAGATTATAAGGTAGAAAGAGACGGCGAAGCTGTTGCCGTAGACTCTGTTTTTTATTCAGAGAAAGAAACGCCTTATGCGGTTCTTACTTTCAAGGACAAACTGTATACAGGAAACTATCAGATTAATTTTTCCGGCATTACAGACTGCTCCATGGAGAAGAACGGTATCACAAAGCTGGACAGCTTTGATCTGGACGGAGCGAAAAAGGGCAAATCTACAACGTTCTGGATCATTCTGATCGCAGGAATTGCAGCAGTGGTAGTAGCTGGCGTGATCATTGTAGTTGTGGTGACTTATAAGAAAGTCAAGAAGAACAAAGGCGTAATCTATGTGGATGGCAAAGCAACCCTGGCATCCAATGTGGATGTGAAGCAGCATGTTTCCGTGGTAAATCTTCCGCAGAAAACAGTTACTTTCCTGATGAAAGATCAGATCAATGGAAAATGTGAGCTGAAGATTACGATCGATGGAAGTGCTATGGCAGGACGAAGCGATGACTGTGATATTTACTTCGATGATCCAAAGATGTCCAGACAGCATTTTGCACTGGAGACAGATGGAAATGATGTTTATATCACAGATCTGGAGAGCAGTAACGGAACATTAGTTAACGGAGTTCGCCTGAACAGGAGAAGAAAGCTTTTGCCGAATGATGAAATTACAGCAGGGAATATCCAGGCAAAAATTGTCTGGTAACTATACATAGAAGGGAAGCGTATGGAACTGGATAATCTATGGAAAATTGAAACATATACGATGACAGATCAGGGAACAAGGGAATATCAGCAGGACGCAGCCAAAGCAGTCACGGATGGCAGATCTGCCATGGCAGTGCTCTGTGATGGAATGGGTGGTCTGAAACACGGAGAAATGGCTAGTGATCAGACTGTGCAGCATTTCCTGAGAGATCTGGAAGAGGCTTGGCCGATCCAGAACATTCCCGGGTTTCTGGAAGAAGAAGCCAGAAGGATGGATCGTCTGGTAAGTACTCTTACAGATGAACAACATCATAAGTTGGATGCAGGAACGACCATTGTGTCAGCAGTGATCTGCGAAGGCCTTCTGCACTGGATGTCTGTAGGTGACAGCAGACTGTATATTTTAAGAAATAAGCATCTTACACGTCTGACGAAAGACCACAACTATAAGACTATGCTGCGGGAGAATTTAAAAGCAGGAAAGGTTGATATAGATTTCTATAATTCAGAGATCAGCAGAGGAGAGGCGTTGACCAGTTATCTTGGTCTGGGAAATATCATTCTGATAGATACGAATGAGATTCCATTCCAACTGCAGGACGGGGACATCCTTCTGTTGTGCAGTGATGGACTGTACAAGACGCTGACAGAGGAGCAGATTGAGGCAGTCGTCACGGAAAGTGGAGGCAATATTTCTATTGCGGGAGAGAGACTACGAAAGACTGCAGGCAGATGGGGCAGAAATGGTCAGGATAATACGACAGTGATCCTGCTGAAAATCAGTCAGGATTGTGGATAACAGGAGGAGAAAGATATGCCGAAATGCATGAAATGTATGGAGGAATATGAGCAGACAGATTTCTGCCCATATTGTGGTAGAAAACGAGATGCAGCCTCCGTTTATACAGACCAGATTCCGGAAGAGACCATTTTGAACCGGCGTTTTATTATCGGAGATGCAGTGCGAAAAGACAGGATTGGATTTCTTTATATTGCCTGGGATGCACTTCTGGAACAGAAAGTTTATATCAGAGAGTGGTTTCCTGTTAAAACAGCATGCAGAGCTCAGGGACAGATTCAGGTGAAGAGTGAGGTAAGTCAGGATCTATGGAAACGTCTGGAAGATGTATTCCTTTCACATATGGAGAAACTGCATAAATGTCAGGATATTTCGCAACTCATTCCTGTGTATGCTTTCTTTCGGGAAAATAATACAGTATACAGTGTAATGGAATATGTAAATGGAATGACACTGCGTGAACTTCTGAGCAGGCAGAATCCTCTTAGTCTGCCGGTGGCAGAGAACATTATGGCGAAACTGCAGGATGCAGTGTCTGGGCTTCATCAGAACAAGATCGTTCACGGAAACATTACGCCGGATAACATTATCCTGTGTCAGAATGGAGAAGTGAAACTGCTGGATCCATCATGGTCTGGTGACGCATTGGATGATATAAAGAATACTATTTTCTGGAGTAGATATGTACCTGCTTCTTACAGAAAAGTACCGTTACAGAAGAGTACTGAAACAGATAAATACAGTATGGCGGCCGTTTTTTACAGGATGCTGACGGGAGAAGAACCCTATGGTGTTTTGAATGAAAATATGAAACGGAAGCTGCCGTCTATGTCGGAATATGGCATTACAGTTCCGAAACAGACGGAGAAGCAGATCATGAAAGATCTGGGAGAGAATGAGAAAGAGGAAAAAGGATTCTTAAGCTTTTTTCATAGAAAATAAATGAGGGGAAAAGGTATGAGAGAGAGCGTTTTTATTTCTGTCATTGATCCGGAAGGCAGAATAAATAAAAGTGAGATTCCAGTTCAGAATACCCGGACGATCAGTCTTGGAAGGGAAATGGGTACAAATACTGTGCAGCTTCCTTTCCGGTTTGTATCAGGGAGACATGGAGAGATCACTTTTGAAGGAAATAAAATTTATTACAGAGATCTCAACAGCAGCAACGGGACGATTGTAGAGTCAGGCGGATTAAGAGGATTTCTCCACCAGACTGCCAGACGGGTGGAAATTCAGGATGGTGCGCTGCTGAGAATATCTGCAGGATTAGAAAATGATTCCATCACGGTTTTGTTTGATACAGAACAGGGCGAGGAAACGTGGAAACGAATTCCTATCGGAAAAGCTCCGCTGACGATCGGACGAAGCAGCAAAAATGATGTAGTATTAAAAAGTAACAACGTATCCAGGCAGCATGCAATCATACAGGAAGAGAATGGAAAATGTGTAATACATAATCTGAAGAGTACCAATGGCCTTCTTGTGAATGGGCGTGGCGTACAGGATTCGGCTGTTTTAAAGAATCAGGATGAGATACAGATTTTGGATTATCGAATGATATTTGCGGAGAAATTCCTGCTGTTTAAAACAGTGGCAAAGGGCGTGGCACTTGAGACACGAAATCTCCATAAGAGGGTCGGCAAACAGAAGAAAGTCATCTTAAATCATGTGAACTGCCAGATCGAGAGTAACGAATTTGTAGCGATCATCGGTGGTTCCGGTGCCGGCAAAACTACACTGATGAATGCGATGAGCGGATTTGACAAGGATGTTCAGGGAGCGGTATTTCTCAATGGAATTAATCTGAGAGAGAATTTCCAGCATCTGAAAAGTATCATTGGCTATGTGCCGCAGCAGGATATCATTTACGAGAACCTGACTCTGCGGAAAATGCTCTATTATACGGCAAAATTAAAGATGTCCGCAGATACCACCAAAGATGAGATTGATGCAAAGATTGAAGAAGTCCTGGATATGGTGGAATTGAAAGAGCATGAGAACACTTATATCCGAAAAATGTCCGGCGGACAGAAGAAACGTGCAAGTATTGCCGTAGAACTGCTGGCAGATCCGAAACTGTTTTTCCTGGATGAACCTACATCAGGACTGGATCCTGGAACAGAGAAGAACCTGATGACCATTCTGAGTAAATTGTCAAAGACAAAGGACAAGACCATTATTATGGTTACGCATACAACTCAGAGTCTGGATATGTGTGACAAGATCATATTTATGGGACCGGGTGGCCGTTTATGTTTCGTTGGAACAGCACAGCAGGCACTGATGTTTTTCCAGACAGACAGTCTGGTCAATGTTTATAATATTATTGCGAAGGATCCGCAGTTCTGGGAAGAACAGTATGAACACTGCGTAGGCTCCGACAATCTCCCGGAACCGGAGAAAGAAGGAAAATCCGAGTTAAAAGAGAGAAAGACTTCGTGGATGCGGCAGCTTTTGTATCTGAGTCTCAGATATGCAGAACTGATCAAGAATGATCTGCCAAAGTTGTTCCTGACATTTCTGCAGCCGATATTAATTGGATTTTTACTATATATTGTTTCGGAAGATGACATCTTTGATATTTATGAATCTACGAAATCTATGCTGTTTGCGCTAAGCTGTTCGGCAATCTGGATGGGATTATTTAACTCAATTCAGGAAATCTGCAAAGAGCGAGTCATTATAAAGAGAGAATATATGGCAAACCTGAAGCTTCCGGTTTACATTCTCTCGAAGTTTATTATTCAGGCATTACTTGGACTGATCCAGAGTATTTTGCTGACAGCAGTATTTCTTATAACTGTAGGAAAATCTCATTCTGGAATCTTTTTCGATTCTTTTTACCTGGAAGTATTTTTTACAGTCTGGCTGACAGTGCTGGCTTCTATGGCAATGGGATTTATCGTCTCATCTCTTGTGAAGACAGGAGACAAAGCGATGGCAGTGGCACCATTTATCCTGATCGTACAGCTTCTGTTTTCAGGAATTCTGTTTAATTTAGAGGGAGCTGGGGAATGGATTTCTTACCTTACTGTAAGCAGATGGTCTGTGGAATCGCTGGGAAGTATTGTGGATCTGAATGGAATGCAGCTTCGTATGCAGGAGCAGTTTCCGACACTGGAACATGCGGCAGAAGATTTCTTTGAATGTACGAAAGGACATTTGATGCAGTCATGGGGAATTCTGGCAGGTATGATGCTGATCTTCACTGTTGTCAGTGTTTTACTGCTTCGTAATGTGGCGAAGGACAGCAGATAAAAGAGATTATAAAAACAAAGGGAAATAAGGAGGAGAGAGCAAGTGGAACGAAAAAAAGAAGACAGGTCGTTGTTGATCTATATATTGTTATCAGTAGTTACCTGTGGGATTTATGGACTGATTTTTATGTGGAGTTTTACGAATGATCTGAATGATGTAAGCTCTGCGAAAGATCCGGACGGATGGAGATCACCGAATTTTATCATAGTGATCCTGCTCACGATTGTTACCTGTGGTATCTATAGCTGGTATTGGCTTTATAAAGTGGGAAATACGATCCAGAGATCCGGTGACGATTATGGAGTAAGGGTTGATGAGAGCGGAACAACACTTATTCTGTGGTGTTTGCTGCTGGGAGTTGGAGTTTTTATTTCATATCATTTAATATTCAAGAATATGAATAAGATCTGCCGTAAATATAATGAAGAGTTTATTGATAATGCAGCATATGCTCAGGGTGGCTATGGAGATTCTTATGGTTATGACGCTGGGGGATACGGAAATTCCGGAAGTTCTGTTCAGAGTGGTTCTTCTCAGAAAAAGATATCAGTAGCTGCACAGCAGGAATCTGAGGAAACTACACAGATGGCAGGATGGACCATTGGAATGGCACATGGTGCACTTGTCTGCACGAAAGGCAGTATGCAGGGTGCAGAGATCAACATTCTGGATGGTGAGATGGTAACCATCGGCAGAGATGGTGCTGCAAGTAACCTGGTTCTCTCAGACAGAGATATCAGCAGACGTCACTGCACAGTTCAGTTTAATGCATCTGAGAACTGCTATTATGTGACAGATTATTCTTCTCTTGGAACAAGGATGAATGGTACTGTACAGCTTGACCGGGAAGTGCCGACAAGGTGCTCAAGAGGAACAAGGATCATCCTTGGACAGGGAAGCAATGAGTTTATTTTACAGTAAGGAAATGATAGGATGTCAGGGTTAAAAGAGATTTTGCCCCTGATTTGATATCAGGTTTAACCAAACTGCGAAGCAGTTATTTGGTTATGAGTAAGTAGCGAAGCGGATGATTTTAGCCGCTTGACCAGAACAGAGACAGAAATTGGAGGATAATACTATGAACTTACAGAAATGCGAAAACGGACACTTTTATGATGCAGATAAATATCAGACATGCCCTCACTGCCAGCAGATGAATGATGACCAGAAAACAATAGGAATGACAGTTCCAAATGATCAGCCGGCTCCGTCAGTTACACCGACTATGCCGCAACAGCCTTTTGCATATGCAGGCGGAAATACTCCGAGTGATGACCAGAAAACAGTGGGAATTTTTTCACATGCTATTTCCGGAAATAAAGGAACACAGCCGGTTGTCGGATGGCTGGTGGGAATCCAGGGAGAGTGCATGGGACAGAGTTTCCAGCTTAGAGAAGGGAAGAACTTTGTCGGACGTGCCGAGGATATGGACGTTGTGATCAGAGGAGACCTGGCAGTTGCAAGACATCGCCACGCATGTGTGATCTTTGAGCCTCGTGCAGGTATTTTCTATGCACAGCCTGGAGAATCCCATGAACTGTTTTATCTGAATGACAATGTTGTGTTAAACAGCGAGATTCTGAAGAGTCACGATGTGATCACTCTGGGAGAGACAAGTCTTATGTTCATTCCACTCTGCGGACCGGATTTCAGCTGGGATAAATACAGAAATAAAGAAGCGAAATAGGACAGGCAGTCGGAGGAGTAAATGAAGATTGAAAATTTATGCATAAAATGCATGAAGGAAAAAGCCAGTCCGGAAGGAAGATGTGAGCACTGCGGATATGATCCGGCAGAAGATACGATTCCGCCCCATCATTTGTCGCCCTTTGTCATCCTTGAGGGAAAGTATCTCGTAGGAAAATCAATCGGTGAAGGTGGTTTTGGTATCACTTATATCGGTATGGACCTGAATCTGGAGATGCGCGTTGCTATTAAGGAGTATTATCCGAATGGCTGCGCAATCCGTGATACAAGCGGCAACAGCTGTACGGTTCAGTCATATTCCGGGGAAGCGCAGACTTTCTTTGAGACAGGAAGAGAGAAGTTTATCAATGAGGCTAAGATTCTTGCAAAATGTATTGACCTTCCGGAGATTGTTACAGTAAAGGATTTCTTTAAGGAAAATCATACGGCTTATATTGTAATGGAATTTCTTGAGGGGCAGACTTTAAAAGCCTACCTGAAAGAAAGAGGCGGAAGGATTTCTGCAACGGAAACGCTGAACATGATGAAACCTCTGATCCGGTCTCTCGGACAGGTACATAAGATGAATCTGATTCATCGTGATATCAGTCCGGATAATATTATGATCACCACAAATTATGAAGTGAAGATTCTGGATTTCGGCGGTGCGAGAGATTTCGGCTCAGCCAGGGGCAGAAGTATGTCGATCATGTTGAAGCCGGGCTATGCACCGGAGGAGCAGTATCGTACTCATGGAGAACAAGGGCCTTGGACAGATGTGTATGCATTATGTGCGACCATGTATCGATGCATTACCGGCCAGATACCGCCGGAATCTATGGAACGTACTTATCAGGATCATCTGAGACCAGTGACAGATTTTCAGCCGGATTGCCCGCGGGAAGTAAATTTTGCTATCTGTAAGGGTCTGAATGTTTACAAGGACGATCGCTGGCAGTCCATGGAGGAGCTTTATGACTGCCTGTATAATGGAAGAGCAAATGTACAACCAGAGGGTATTCAGGATTCTGATAATCATAATGGTCATAATAACCATAACAATAGTAATAATCGTGTTGTCAGGGAAGAAGGACAGGTCAGAGGAAGGCAGTATTATCCCAAAAAGCAGAATAATATGCTGCCGATCATGGCAGGAATTCTTGGTGTAGTTCTGATTGCTCTTCTGGCAGTATTTGGAGTAAATTATTATAAAGCTAAAATGGCTTCAGACAGTTCTTCTGGTTCTGTTGAGACAACAGCGAAGGCAGACAAGACAGATACAGAATCTGTAGATGAAGGTACAACGGATAAGAGTAAGGACTCTGATCAGAAGAAAAATTCAGAAACTGAAGATAAATCTGAAGAGGAGCCGGAACCAACACCGACATCGACGCCAATACCGACGCCAACAACGATTCCAAAAGTTGCGAGAATTAATATAGATAATGTTCAGGATAATCTGTTTGGATCAAAAGGTTCCGGAGCACAGGAGAGTCTGTACATGCGTGACTGTATTGAGGATGCTCCCCGTGGAACTGATGAGAAAAATACTGCTATGCCCGCAACTGGAATGGTTTCGGTTCCAATTTTGTATACACTTGCGGTGAAAATGGATGATCCGAACAGTGGAATTACTCTGAATACCCCGGTTACTTTTCAGTATACTTATGATACTAACAGCGGTGGCAGAGGACATCTTACTTCAGCACAGGCGGGTCAGCAGATGTCTGTTGATACACTTGTTCAGGCGATGCTAATGTACAGCGACAATAATGCAACTAATTCTCTGATCAGTTTTCTGACGCTGGAAGGAATCCAGCAAACATGCCAGGAAAATGAATTTACGAGTGTTGTGATGCGTCGTCAGATTGTTAAGGGTGGTACATCTGCAGACGACAATCTGATTTCTGCGAAGGATGCCGCAAATATGGTATATGATCTTTTTATGAATAAATACAGTGTGATAAATAGAGATTATCTGATGAATTATATGAGAATCTGTGACAATGCACAGAGACATGGAATTTTTCAGTCGGATACATTGTATAATGGAGGAACTTTCTGCAACCAGAATGGAATCAGACCGAATCCGGGAAGTGGTACTTATGCTGAGGTTGGAATCGTTCTGGCAGATGGACAGCAGTATGTTGTCTGCGTGATGTCAGATGGAGGAGACGCAGATCTGGCAGCTGATGAATTTTCAAAGGCAGTGGATTATATTCATGAATGTATGTTGGAAACTTATTAACTGTTCAGTATTTTGTTAATGTAACGATAAGTTACTAACTTGTTGGCACATCAAGTGTTGGATAATTACAGAATGAATTAAAGGAGGGGAGAGAAGTATGAATTGTCCAAAATGTGGTTCACCTGTGGGAAAAAATGATGAATATTGCGGCAGTTGCGGCTATCATTTAAATACATCGGGGGAAGAAAAACCGAAGAAAAAGAAATCAGGGCTTATGATTTTTACCATTTTTCTGGAAGTGATCGCTATTGTAGTGATTGTAGGCGCTATTTTCTTTGTGGTCCACGGTGATAAGGAGACAAAGAAAGATGGGGGAATACAGACGGAAGCAGATTTGAATTCTTCAGAGAAGAAGGAAAAAACTGATAGTTCCTCAAATGAAGGAGAAGACGGAAAATCAGACAGTTCCTCAAATGCAGTAGAACAGGAAGGATCCGATGGCACATCCGACACAGAAAATCATGCAGAACCGGCACCTGATGGAACTGCAAATCAGGATGCAGGAGCAGAGGTAGAAAAAATAACTTCCGCAGAACTGCTGGAAGATTCTGATTTATTAAAGAGCGTAAAGAAAACGTATACCAGAATTGGCAGCGGTGCGATCACAAAGGCAGATGCATCTTCAGTCATTGACCAGGATCTGGTTGGAAATGAGCCGATTAAAGCATTTGATGATAATGATAGTACGGACTGGCAGGAAGGCGTTGATGGCCCTGGTATTGGTGAATATCTGGAATTTACCTTTGATAAGTCTTATCCTGTAACTTACATGACATTTAAACTGGGCAATTGGCTGCCAGATAAGTCAGATAAGTATTACTGGGGAAACTGCAGGCCAAAAACTCTGCAGATTGATTCTGGAAATAACAGTTGGAATCTTACATTTCCTGATGGAAAACAGGAATTTCTGGTTCGGCTTGATCCGGAAACAGATATAAGTAATATCAAAATCACGATTCAGGATGTATATACCGACAGGATAGAATGGCAAGATACCGCAATCACGGATATTGGTCTGTGGTATAAAGAAGATTAGGCATTATTTACTGCTTATAGAGTAAGCAGTAACAATTAAGAATATGCTCCTGCAGAGAATAAATACTTTGCAGGAGCTTGCTGTGTATAAGCAGAGATTTACTTTTAGCAGAAGGAGGATACGAGATGTACTGCCCTAAATGTGGCAATAAGTTAAAAGACGACGATAAGTTCTGTACAAGCTGTGGATTTCAGATGGAAGAGGAAGAACAGGAAGAGAAATCTCCGATAGGATTAATTATTCTTGTTATCATTGCCCTAACGGCAATTGTAGCTTCCGGTATATTTATGTTCAGCCACCAGCGGAAACCTGAGGGAAAAACGGAAACAGTCAGCAGTACAGATAAGAAGAAACAGAATACGAAGAAATCAGGGAATGGGGAAAAGAAAAGTGCAGAAAGTGCTCCGGCAGCTACAAATACTCCTGCACCGACCGATACTCCTATACCTACGGACACACCAGTGCCAACAGAAGCACCAGTACAGGTAGACTTGCCAGTCGATACTCCTGCGCCGGAAACTCCACCGCCGTCAGAAAGTGAAGCGCAGCAGGTTACAAGGTCGGATCGTTATCAGCAGGCGCAGAATGAGATTGCGGCATTAGAGGCGCAGTCAGAGGAAATAGAAAATACCAAGTTATCAGGTAGTCAGGCAGATATAAATTCTTGCTATGAAGATTTATATAATATCTGGGATGCAGAATTAAATATTATCTGGGGATATCTGAAAGAGACTCTGGATTCTACAACTATGGCTCAATTGAAGGATGTGCAGATAACTTGGATTGAGGATAAAGAACAGGCCATGGCTCAGATAGAAGAAAGCTTTAACGGAGGCTTTGCAATGAAGGCAGCTAAGTATAAAGAAGGCTACGAAAGAACAAGAACCCGTACATATGAGCTGGCTGAAATGCTTCCGTGATAAATTGTATTTGCGATTATTTTGGATTCGTATGTAAAGTATACTATTAATCATATTATATTCGATTCAAATAATAAGTTTATAATTATTTTATAATTTCGACAAAAAATAGGACTGGACAAATCAATTGTCTGGTCCTATAATAATATTCACCAGAGGTCTTCTGGTAATTCAATCCCGTCAGTTCGGCGGTAAATTCCACTTTTACTTAACGATAATATTGATATCAGGGTCAAAAGGACAAAAATCTGTTCGTGCTTGCACGATAAGGCGTTTGAACTTGGAATCCATCAAGCAAGACGAAAATTATAAGACTGGAGGGGATATCATATGTATTTTTTCACCTTTTTCCTGTAGCAGTAGCCGCAACAGCCATGGTTATGGATATTCGTACTGCGAAAGTCGATAATGGCTGGATTCTGTTTTCTATGTTTCTGGGACTGTCCGGCTGTATCTGGCAAAAAGGCATTGCAGGAATCTGCTCTTTTGCTGTGGGAAGTATAGTACCTTTACTTCTTATCATTCTGTTTCTTTTTGGAATGATGGGCGCAGGAGACATTAAATTATTCTGTGCGCTGGGAGGGGTCATGGGCCCCGGAGCCATTTCAAGATGTATCTCTGTTTCTTTTCTGGCAGGTGCATGTATTGCATCTGTACTTCTGATCATCAACCACAATTTCTGTGAACGAATCCTTTATTTTATCAAATATGTAGAGCACACGGTCAGCACGGGAAAGATTACTCCCTATCGGAGAAAAAGCATTTCTGCTCCGGAGAATTTCCATTTTACGATTCCTGTTTTTATAAGTGTGTTGTTATATGCAGGAGGTA
>OLNH01000965.1_pt1 | contig 18476 bp, 9 predicted proteins | sample 1643101 | NCBI WGS metagenome assembly OLNH01 (sample SAMEA3136758, study PRJEB25190) | human gut metagenome | biome: human gut; feature: human-associated habitat; material: faeces | place: Austria | collected 2013
TCATAAGCCTGAAAATTTTTGTCCAGATTCATGGTATCGATCTGTGACGGATCCACGATCTGTTTTACTGCCAGATCTGTGATTCCTGTATCCGGAGCCGAAGCTGTGATCGTGCCATTTTCTTCTGTCTGTGGTTCAGATTCCGGCTTTGGCGGGCCTGCTGCCTCTTTTTGCTGGGGACTTTCTGTTTCCTGCGGTTCCGGCGTTGGAGTTGTTTCTTCCGGTTCTTGGGTTGGCTCTGTTGTCGGCTCTGCAGTAGGAGTTTCCGTTTCTGCTGTTTGTGTTTCTTTTTCTTCTGACCCGATCTTGTTTTGGCGGTTCACAAAAGATACCCCGCAAAAGATCAATCCTGCGATCAGAATTACCAGGATGATACCCTGTACAATTTTTTTCTTCATACTTTTTTCTCTGTCTTCCTTATCACTCTACCAGCACACGCACATCTGTGATACATGTGTCATCCCAGCTGCTTCCTGCATGTACTCCGTCAATTGTAAGCCGTATGGAAGATGCCTTATACGGATGATTCAGCATCACATAAAACTCTTCCCAGGAATCCGGAAAATCCATCTGGAAAGAAAGATCGTCCAACGTGATCGTCAATTTTGACGGTCTGTTATTTCCATAATAGTATTTTTCTGATTTCCAATTTCCAAGTTTCAGTGCGATGCATCTGACTTTTTCCTTCTCATACTCAAACTCGCCTGTGATACTTTCTCCTATTCCCGGTCCGTCAACACCTTCCTCCCAGTTTGTGGTCGTATCACCATCAAAGATCAATACCGGATCATTGGAAACTCCGCTGGCCTGTTTGATCTCCGAGGTGGCATATGCAGATTTCAGATATGCCACATGAAGGCTGCTGAAATCCACGGAAGATTCACTGACAAGAGAAGCAGTTATTTCTGACGCCGGATAGTCTGCAGGTGTTGGCGTAGGCGCCGGGGTTGCTGTTGGCACCGGTGTTGCTGTCGACTCCGGTACTGCGACAACTTCCTCATTTTCCGGTTCCTGTGGCGCTGATTCTGTCTGGTCTGCCTCTCCGTTGTCAGAAGCATCTGCCAGATCCTCTGCTGCAGCGTTTTCGGCTACTGTCTGTGCTGCTTCCTCTTTTGCTCTGCTTCGCAATGCCAGAAATGCGGCAAGGCTTACCGATACCAGTACTGCGATCACCGCAATTATGATGATCAGCACATTGTTATTTTTTTTGCGCTGCGACCCCGGATCAAATCCGCCCCCGGCTGCGATTCTTTCCGAAGAACTGCCTGGCTGCCGGTTCTGCTCTCCACTTTGATAGCCATTTGGATATGCTCCGTTTTGCCGCTGTTGCTGCTGTTGTCTCTGCGAATCTCTTTGCGGCTGTCTCCAGTAAGTATTTCCGTTATTACCGGGGCGACCCTGCGACGGGTTTCCGTAGGAACTTCCAGAATTCTGCTGTGAATTCCCATACGAACCGCCGAAATTCTGTGACGGATTCCCATAGGAACCTCCAAAATTCTGCTGCCGGCCTCCATAGGAACTTCCGAAATTCTGTGACGAATTTCCATAGGAATCTCCGAAGTTCTGCTGCTGATTCCAGAGAGAGTCCTCAGGATCCTGTCCCTGTTCTTCTTCTGCAGAACCTTCTTCTGTATGTTCATCATTTTCTGTCGGCCCGTCGGCTCCGTTTTGGATCTTCTGACCGCATTCCGGACAAAAAATACTTTCCTCCGGAATTTCAGAATTACAATTAGGACATCTCATGTTCTTCCTCCCTGTTTTTTTGTTTAAATATTTCCAGTAGTACCAGAATTATCACCGAATCCTTATGCCTGACCACTTTCAGGAGTGTTGTCACCATTATCTGCTGAACCATCTCCGGAAGTGTCTTCGGGAATATCGGCATTGTTGCCGGAAGCCTGTGGCTGAACGTCTTCAGCAGTATTGGGATTTTCAGTAGTATCACCAGTATTGTCGGAAGCCTCTTCCTGATTACCTTCAGGGGCATTTTTAGGAACAGCAATTCCTAACTTCTCTAACAATTTATCTGTAATACGTCCATCAGATTTTAAACGGTTATCCGCCTGATAGTTTCTAATAGCTTTCTTTGTACCCTCTCCTGGTAGACCATCTACATCACCGCAATTGTATTTGTCATCGCCTAATGCATTTAATTTCTCCTGTACCTTTCTTACCGTATCCTCATCTGTATACTCTATAGATGGGTCTTCTGTCGGTGCTGGTGTCTCCGTTACCACTACCGGCGTCTCTGTAGGGCCAGATTTTTTATTCACATCTTTTGTAATATCTAATTTTTCATTTTGTGAATCTTTTTTTCCCTTATCCTGTGAGTTATTTTCAGGTTGTTTTTTCTTCTTTCCCTCTTCGTTCTTTGCCACTACTTCCGGCTCATCGGTTGTTTCGTCTTCTACTACAAAACCATCTGTATCCTGCACATCCTCCTTCGGCATGACCACCGTTTTCACCATACTTACGATACCTACGACTACCATGACCGTAAAGATGATAAACAGAATATTAAACACTCTGTTTTTCTTCATAAATCTGCTGCCTCCCTAATCTCTTTCCTTGTCGATCCATTCATTACGGACGATAATACCCTGCTCCTAACTGCTGAAGTCTGGCAATTCTGTCATGACTGTCCGGATGTGAGCTGACCAGTGCAGCAAACAATCCCGAAGCTTTCTGCTCATGTGTACTGAAATAATCAAGCAAAGCACAGAGCTGATCGCCATATCCCAGCTGAAATGCAAATTCATCTGCCTCAAATTCATTTCCGCGGCTGGATTTCATAACGAGCAATGTACCAAGTCCTGTCCATATTCTTAACAGAAGATTAACTGTTATTACAGCAAAAAATCTTGAAATGAGCATAAATATATGTGTAATAAAACCATCTTCTCCGCCCATGAACAGACACATGATCGTAGTAAAAATATCGAAAAACCATAAACCGATATTAAAAAACGTAACAAGCATATTTACAAACAGGTTTCCCACAGAGATCAGCAAAATAAGATCCGTATCTTTGTGTGCAAGATGTCCAAATTCATGTCCTAAAGTTGCACGAATCTGTTCATCCGGCATATTCATAAGTCCTCTTGTCACGCACACAGTTTTTCGTCCTGTGGCAAACGCGTTTGGACTGTCATCTTCTGTAATATACAGCTGAATATTGGGGTTTAAAGAAGGATCTTTCTGCCGTGCCTTTCCATAGACCTCCTGGAATATCGGTACCAGACGATTGATATCTTCTGCCCGTTTTAATTTTTTGCAGTGTGTCTGAAAACGAAGATACCACTCTCCGATCGGTGACAGCGCGATCGTCACGGATATGAGATAAAAAACAATACCAAGAACGATTCCAAGTGCTACATTATCCGGCATACACAGTACAGTAAATCCACATACAAGTGCCACATTCAGAATCAGATAAATAATCACTGCAATATTAGATCTCCGGAACATTCTTGTCAGGAAGTCAAAAAGATAAAATCCACTGACTCCACCGATCCGCTTCTCGGACTGATCCGGTGCCTTTGTAGTTTTTTCAGGTACTGTCTGCTGATTTCTAACCTGCTGTGTGCCTCTGTTTTGCGTCTCCGGCTGCGGCTGTTCTGTATTTTCCGAACCACGACCCTGCCGGTTTCCATACCCCTGCAGATTGATCTGCCGAACTCGTGGATTTCTCTGTTTGTTTTCCGTATGATTTCTGTAATTTTCCTGTCCGTTTTCCATCTGGAAATCCCGGTTATCCTGCCCATTTACCGGCTGCTGTCTCCAATCATTCTGCCCGTTTACCGGCTGCTGCCCCCAAGTGTCCTGCGCATTATTTGTCGGCTGCTGTCTCTGGTTGTCCTGTGCATTCACCGGCTGCCCCTGGCTATTAGGGGCTGCCGGTGTGCTTCCCTTCGGCGGCCGCCAATATCCCTGGCTGTTTCCGGACTGCCGTCCCCAGATATTCTGATCTCCAGAGTTCTGATCTCCCTGGTTGTTTCCGTTACTTAAAGCAGCTCCACAGCCCGGGCAAAATTTTTCTGTTCCGGTTCGCAGTTTTCTCCCACAAAACCTGCAGAATTTTGCCATAGTTGTCCTCCTTCTCTTCTTATCAACTTACGTATTATCTTTTCCTTCTCTTTGATTCCATCATGCCACGTACCACAAGGACAATGTCACCGATAATTCCTACAACGATACTGATGATCAGTGTAATATTGTCCGGAATCAGGAGACAAAGTACCAGAGATACCGCGATTCCCAGCAAAGCAGCGATCACACCTGTCACGATCAAAAGCACCGGAGAATCTTTTTCTTCTTCCTCATAGGCAGCTTCCCGTGATCTCCCAGCATCATATCCACTTCTGCGGTTTCTCTCTTCCCCATACGGTTCCGAATATCTGCGGTTTGGAGTTCTTCCGTATTTCTTACAGTAAACACTCTTCCACTCATCATCCAGTCCGGATAAAAACCGGCCCAGTCTGAGTTCTCTGGCCGTATCCTCTTTCAGAAGCTGATAAGCTGCCGCGATATCATTATTGGCAAAGGCTTCCGAGTTGGAGGATGCCTGTCTCATAACTTCGTTTTGGCACGCACTCCGTATTTCCTCGCTGCCCACCAGAGGTAATCTTTCTGTAAAAAACAGCAGCTGCATAGCGGAAAAGACGGCTTCTGCATTGGAGTATCGCGAACCGTATATTTTTCGGATCACATTAACCGGAACAAAATTTCTTCTTCCGTCCATGATCATACTCAGCTGTTCCTGCAACATCGCAAAGAACAAAAGGCAGTCCGGATCTTTTTCACGTCGAATCCTTTCTTCTACCGGTGTCAGATATGCCGGTATTTCCCTGCTGTTCAAAAGCATATTCTGCATCTGTCCCAGTTTTTCCACGTCCTTACCGTAGTAGATAAACCAAAGAAGATCCAGGCATCTCCAGTCTTTCGAAAAGTTTTTTCTTTTGCCACACTCATCAATCATTCTTTTCAGAAATTGAATCTGTCCGGCATTTAATCCGAAAACATTATGTGGATTCATTTTTGCCGTCCGGGACAAAAATTTATTTTTCAGCTTTCTTTCTATTTCCGAATCTCTTCCGAAGATTCCCGGATATTGGGAAACTTCCTTCTGAAATACATCACACCAGATCCTAAGTTGATTATCATCGTATCGTTTCTGGCAGCAGATCGTGAGCATTTTAAAGTAATTCTCTACGATCACAGCATACATCTCTTCATTCAGCCACTGCTCTTCTTTTACATTGCTTAAAAATTCGGCGGTCTGTTCCGAATTTTTTTCCATGTACTCCGCAAGGATCGGATCTTCTTCTCCCTGAACCATGTACTGGATCATGATCTTCCAGCGCTGATCCGTATGCAGCTGTTCCAGAAGAATACTTTTTCTGTCTGCTTCTGTATGCTGATACCATTCATATAAGAGCATGCTGTCATAAGGCTGCTGGCTATCAGAAAGATCCTGCAAGGCTCTTTGAATCTGCGCTGTATCCGAATAGCCTTCCGGGCTCTGGCAATTACGGATCTTTACACATTCCGAAATGTAAATTGCTTCCTGAATGATCGCCCTCTTTTTCGGTACCTGGGTAAGCCATTTATGAAGATATCCTGCTGTTTCGTCAAATACCATGGCCTTACATTTTTCACCAAGCTCCGAAACCAGATATTCATACAAACTCTTCCATTCTACATTAAGAAACTTTCTGTCACGGGCTGTTGCAAAATAAACCAGCTGCCATATTGCTCTCGTGTTCAGAACCGTTCCCTCAGAGCTGCACTGCTCCTTAAAACAATTCCACAGCACAGAAAATCTATGGCTCTCAATGGAAGGATTGCTTAGTTTCTTTTCTTCTGTTACCAGCAGATCGTGTGCCTGTTTTTGAGAATCCGCATCACCGTAAAACAGCTGAAAATAAAGACTTCCGGAAAGTTCTTCCATATTTTCATCTGTGATCTCACCATCATTCAAAGGCTGGCTTAATGCTTCCATCATCTGAGAAGTGTGTTCCCATTCATTTCTGTTCACGCATTTTCTGTACCAGCTTTTCAGCAGGGAGAAACTTAAGCTCTTCACAGGACTGGAATATGGAACATTCCGGTCTTTACATACCTCTACCAGGAAATTTCTGAGAGAATCTTTTTTATCCCATTCTGCTTCCGGCTGCTCCTGGATATTCTTCAGAAACTGACAGAGCTTTTCTTCTGCAAGAGGGTTCTGTGCTTCAACAGCTTCCTGCATAAACTTCAGGTAACTTTCACTTGCGTTTTCCGAAATCAGATAATGTGTCAGGCAGATCATAATTTCATCCAGGTTCTCTTCTGCGTATACCTGCTGCTGCAAAAGCTCTATCAGGTCATCTCTTATGTTATCCGAAAATCCCGGATCTTTCATCTCGCATTGGAGCATCTGTTTAAATATGCCTGTCGCATCTTCCGTCCAATTACCTGCCATATAATAAGAAACTCCCAGAATAAGCTGTTCTCTGGATCTTTGATCCGCAAAGTTCTGTTTTTTGCCATCGATCAGTCCAAACAGCAGCGTAAACATTTCCGGTATGTTTGCGTTTTCATACACTCGCTCCTCACCGAAAAAACGGATATATTGTTTTTCAAATTCTGCTCTTTTCTCTGTATCATCCAGCACATTCCATAAAAATCTTCCATAGGAAGTATCCAGTTCTGCGCTTACATAGCTTTTTTTATTCTGCAGATCAATAATGGAATATTCACTGCTTACCCATTCTTTTGTGAAGCCGCTTTCCATGAATATCAGCTGATAACCTTTCAGAATGGAAGCATCCGGATTTTCTCCTCCGCAGGATACCGCGCTGATATTCTGGCTGATAAAATCAGGAAGCAGCTTCAGGGTTGCAGCAAGTACCTGTTCCGCATAACCGTTTCCACCTGCCGCGTTCCAGTCCGGCCGAAACGGATCCGGCAGTATTACAAGGACTTTATCATTTTCATGTCCGCTGTATTCCATATATCCAACTCTCTGGATCAGGCTGCTGATATAATCAATGAATAATTCTTCCGTAAAACCTGCAAGTTCAAAAATACGGAATTCTATCTTTTTCTGCGGATTCTTAAAAAGTGTATATTCCGGGTTTGCCTCAATCCTTCCGTAGGCCCCGTTTCTTTTTGAATCTTCGATACGTGCCTGCACAGAAGGATAAGACTCAAAGTTCTGCAGATTCAGCGCATATTCCGGCTCTCTGAAAAAACGCTCTTTATCTTCTCCTGCTAAAATATAACTGCTGCTATATGTAAAGTCACGAAACTCACCGGAGTTTCGTTCTCCTGATGCATTGCCTTCCGCCCTTAATCGGTATGCCCTGCTTACTACGGTCAGCTGCTGATTCAACCGTTTTACCTTCAGTACGCCTCGGTATGCCCCGGTAAGCACAGAGGGAACCGGACGGATATCTTCCAGTGTTCCGATTGCTTCACACTCTCTGGCTACGATCTTCGCCTGGTCTTCCCTTGCAAACATATCTCTGCTGATCGTAACCGTAGTGCTGTCTCCTTTTGATCCAGAATGTGAAAAATATCCTTCCGTACATCTGGAATATATATGCTGTCCTATCATGCTTGTTTCCTCCTAACGTTTATGGAACCATGAACGTGATTTTGCAGGCTTTGGGGCTCTTGGAATCTCCACATCCCAACATTCCGCAAAGTTTTCTCCCCATTCATTTACAACTCTCTGAGGTACTTCAAAAAACTCTCCCCTATAGAAAGAAGGAACAAAATTCAGTTTCATCAGAAGATAGATCAATGGCTCATCTACACGAATCGGATGAATCAGCTGATAATTATCAAGGTTATCTCCGCTCACTTTAACTCCTGCTCCCAACGCCGATACGGAAATATAGTATGGCATAAAGAATGTCTGTTCCAGGAAATTGGATAAACCTCTGGAGAGATACTGAATACATTCTCTGGTTGACTGGCTCATGGGATCAAAATAGGTTGCTGCCAGATTGGAATTGGGGATCACACGAAATGCCGGCGCGATCACCGGCTGATTCAACGGTATTCCAAGCTGCTGATGATTTTTATACAGAAGGTCCGTTTTTGTCAGTGCCACAACACTTGGTTTCTGGATCTGTCCTATATCACCGGTAACACAATCCAGGATTGATGTTTTCATTGCGGAAATGGCTTCTCCAGCTGATTGATATCTCGGTTCATGTACTGTTCCGGAAGTCGGTTATAAACCCCTTCAAGAGTCTCCGGGTCAACCATCATAATGAATCCATCGGATTCTTTAAACTGTGGAACATTGATATTTGACAGATCTTCATTATGTTCTCCGTTGAACATCTCGCCTCGCATATCGATCAGGCCCAGGATACATTTTTTGTTGGATTGCGCAGATCCCGGTATCGCCGTGTAATCTACCTGTAAAAGATAGGGTGCTTTTCGGTCCTCCTGTGTTGTTGCCGGAAGCCGGTTGTTTCTTCTTATATGCGAAGCAAACTGCTCATACTCTTTTCCGGTAACACCCAATGTTTCAAAATGTACATACCCCTGCGGAAGTACGATATTCCCACCACTTAACAGCATATGAAGGATCGTAAGATATACAGTCTTTCCTGCGGAACTGGGTCCCATAAGGCTCACAAGATATATAGGCATTTTTCCTGCCTGAGGGATAAGCTGAGAATGACAATAAGGACAATAGAATCTTCTCACGATTCCGCTTACTTTCTCTTCTCCGATCTGCAGATCTTTCACTTCCACAGCCTGAACCAGATCGGTAGCTCTGCACTCCTCATCCATTGCGTATTCCGGCGATATACTTACCGGATATACTTCCTCATTGGTGATCACACTTTCCTTTCTCAGCTGCGCAAGGCTTTTATACTGGATCTCAATATGTTTTTCTTTCAGCACAAATCCGTTCTTTCCATTGGATTTTTTTCTTCCATCATTAAGCTGAATACTATCAGATTGACGGATCCCATCAAACTGATCCGATTTGATCTCATCCTTCGTAAGTTTCACACATCGCTCTGCTTCCCTTATCGATCTTAGACATTGTATACATTTTATTGGATAATAACTCATGTCTGCCTCCTGCTCTTTTATCTTTTATGTAGAAACGAAAACAGCGAAAAGTTTCCGCCGTGATTAGGTTTCTGATGTGGCTTCTGAATCGCTTCCCTGCTTAGCCTTATATTTCTTTCTTTTGTCTGTAACTGCGGCAAATCCGGTATTGACGGAAAATAAAGATTCCTGTATTCATTGATTCCCTCTTTCACTTCATCGGGGACTTCAAATCTCAGAATATTTCCTCCCCAAAAATATTCATAATATAAAAGTCCCTCCGGAATTTCCTTGTCACTCTGGAGCAATAGCGTATACCCTGCGTTTGTAGGCATCCAGTTCCACTTTATCGCAGCGATCCCGCAATATACATTCACTATATATTGTTCCTGCTGGGACAGTTCCATCAGTTCCCTTCCGGAAAGTTCTCTTCTGGAATCTGTAGCAAATATCAGAAAGCGGGTGCTTTGGATACGTTCCATATCCAGACTGTCCATCTGAAAAAACACTTCTTTGCAATGGTTAATACAGGTTGAATAGCTGGTCATTACCGGAACACTTACATTTTCTTTATAGATCCATACAAAACTGGCATTTCTCTCATTTTCAGAAGTAGACCAGGAAAAATGAAAACGTCCGTAATCCAGCTGCCGCCCTTTTAAATCTCTTAATGCTATTACCATTTTTTCTCCTTTGTCACTCGTCGTATATGCGATTTTCTGCAAAACGGTCAGAAATACGAACAATCTCCATACGGTCATCCTGAGGACAGCTTTTAAAACTGATCTCATAAGCAGTCTGTTCCCTGAGACAACGGCACAACAGATTTTCCCGATTTCCCATAACAAATAAGGTATGATGGCTGTTGGAATTAAATCCGCCGATCAGTTTCATCGGGAATTTCCAGTTCTTTTCCAGCTTGTCAAAAAACTGTGCGGCATCTCCCTGGGCAAGATTCGCCAGACGGACCTTCATATATTCTTCTCTGCTTTCAAGGCTTCCCGCTACAATATTGTTGCAGATATCAAGAAGATCGTTTCCCATAGATCCTTCCATATTTTCTTTATCTTTTTTGAAAAAAGCTGCTATGATCTTTTGATATTTATGAAAGATCTCAATAACCTCCCGGGGATTATTATTATTGTACTCTTCGATCCAGCGCCTTGCTTCTTCCTGGGCATCTGCCACAAAACCACCACCTGTATTCAAAAGAAGTTCTGTCTGTCCCATTCTCTTTTCCTGATTTTGTATCGCCTGTTCCATGGAATGGAAAATGTCATCCAGTTTTTTCTTTTTCTGGCGAAATCTTTTCATGTTTTCTTTTTCTGGAGCCAGCCCTTCTTCAATGATCCTTCCAGGTGCCTGACGGATCTCTCTTACCAGCCATTCTTCACATGACTGTCTCAGATCCGGATAAAAACCTCCTGGCTGTACACTTAGCATCGGACTTTTTTCAACGATCTTCTGTGCCTTTTCTTCCAACATTCCCAGATGATCAACAGCTCCGTTCAGATTCAGTAAATACTCATCAATAAAAGAGTTCCACCATTCTTTGATCAGTTCTTCTGTGATCTTTATCCGGGACAGATAATAGTCATTTGCAAATTTTTTCAGCCTTTTTTCGAATTTCTGCATATCTATATTGGGAATCACACTATAGATCGCGGCTGTCCATATTTTTCCATCCGGCCCATGGGGAATCTTTTCGATCCTTTTTTTCCAAAGAGAACTTTGAAAATAATTGTATTGCATTTTTTCAAAAGCTGTACTGCGTCTTCTTCCCGCGCTTCTGTAATACTCATTTACTGCCAGCAAACGATTTAAAGTTAAAGATTTTACCGGTTCACACACGGAGATTGCCCGCGCTGTAAAAAAATATTCTTTATTTTCGTTACTTTTTACAGGAAGAAGAATATTCTGTGTTTTTTCTTTGTTTTCACAATCCGTATCCTGAAATACCATAAGCATGGTAATTGTTTTGATCTTCTGCTCCAAACTGATCTTATGTCCGTTTTCATTAACATCCGAGATCACACAGCATGGACAGCAACACTCCAGATAGTTTTTCCGGCCGTTTTCCATAACACATTCCATCTGGCGCCGCAGCATCTTGATCTTATGCTTTGTGAGATCTACCTTGTCATCTTCCAGCATCAAAAACGGATGCCATTCCACAGTCCTCTGTCGTTTTCGCATTTCTGTCTGTACTGTGATCCAGGCTTCCGTCATGCGCCGTTCATCCTCTTCCCCACACAGGCAGTCCGTAAGAAAAATCGGACAGATAAGGATCCGGTCAAACCGAACATCCAGATAATCCTGTGATGCCTGATTGATTCTTTGGGAAAAAGCACTGTAAACTTCCTCACCAGTGGTTTTTTCCCAATCACTGATGACCTGAACTGTTCTTGTATCTGAGACAATTTTTTTGATCTCTTTTTTAAAAAGCAGTTCTGCGTTTTTGCTGCTTGTTTCACTTCCTATAATCCAGATAAATATCATCGTCTCCAGTGACAGAAAGTTCTGGCTGTTAAAACCTCTCTGTTCTTCTGCATCATTAAGAATACTCTCCAGCTTTTTTTCGATCACTTTCGTGTTATTTTCTGCCTGATACAGACTTTCTTCCATTCAAGTCTCCTCCCATGTATGTTATATTTCAAGGAAATCCGGCCTAGGCCGGATCTCCTGTTTTTCATATTAGTTATTGTTCGGATCTTCCTCCGGATTCTGTCCCCACGCGAATCCTCCCTGGCCCTGGAAGTTCATTCCCTGGTTTCCCTGTGGATATCCCGGTTGTCCTCCTGGCATTCCCGGTGTTCCTTGCGGATATCCCGGCTGACCTCCCGGCATTCCCGGTGTTCCCTGCGGATATCCCGGCTGCGCTCCGGATTCCATTCCCGGATAATAAGCCACGATCTGTCTCAGCTTTGTATCAAATACCTGTTGGCCTGGCTGCGGCTGCACGATCGGCTGATAGGTAAACGCATCCAGATATCTCGGCGGTTCCGGCTGATATGTGATCATCTGTTTCAGTTTTGTATCAAATACCTGCTGGCCCGGCTGCGGATGTGCGATCGGCTGGTAAGTAGTCGGATCCAGATATCTCGGAGGGGTCATTGACGGTGCTTCCTGTTTTTGAATTTTCTGACCTGTAATTTCCTGATGATGAATTTCGTGCAGATCAACTTCCCTCTTTTGCTCATTAATAGGCAACATTCTCGTCAACTCTTCAATAACACCCGTATAGAAATCCAACTTATTAATACATTCCTCTTTTTCATCAGGTCCTGCATTATAAAGTTCCTGACGAACCAATTCTACCTGTGTATTATATTCCGGGATATATTTTTCCCTGATCTCTCCGTAATGTTCTTCTCTCTGTCCTTTGCTTGCTTTGATCCTTTCACGCAGGTTTGTATACTGCGTATCAATCTCCCCACGCATCTTTGCATCCAGCAACTTGCAAAATCTTCGGTATACCTGATATTCACGGAAATCCGGAGACATCTCCTGACCTACCATCAAAGTAATCGGCATCGGGTCCATTTCCGATCTCTTATATACCACATCCATGATCTCGTTCTCGTAGATCATATGGGTTACCTTTGCATAGGCATAATATTTCGGATAATAGAGCTCATCCTCCAGCTGCTGAATCTTTTCCGCAAGATGGCATTCTTTCTCCAGCTGTTCCATTACAAGAGGATAACGCAGGATATTTTCACGGATATTATCTTTTTCTCTCTCCAGCTTACTTGTATCTGCTACTTCAGCACCTTCTGTTCCCAGGGATCTGAGATAAATACCAAACGGTTTCAGTAACAGTTCCTCTCCGGAATCCCACACAGCCATCTTGATCTTGGTCAGCTGTTCGATCTTTTTCAGGATCGTCGGGGCATTCAGATTGGATTTTCCTACTGATGCCGCAATTTTCTCATTGGCTTTTTTCAGAACAATATTTCCATTGTGCTCTGTCACCAGTCCCAGCTTCACAGCCTCGTCAAAGTATTCTCTGTATTTTTTATTTTTCTTCTTTGTACGTTCACATTCATAAATGCCGTGCCAGGATGCTTCCACATACGGGGAAGGCAGATAATCACGCCATTCCCTTCTCAGATGTTTGCCCATTCCGGCTTTGCCCAGCATCTGTTCCTCATAGGCCTCTTCCATTTTTTCCAGGAAATCATTGGAATAAAGAGGAAATCCGCTGGCTACTTTTACAATGTAGAATCGGCTTCTCTCATCACTCTGTTTCACAATTACATTGGTAGACAGGTTTAATGCCTTGATATGTGCCACTGCTGTCTGATAGATCGTAGGACAGTCACTTGGAATGGAAAGAATGGAAAATTCATCGGTTCCTCCTTCAAACTGTGCGCTTCTTTTATACATAGCATAAGATTTTTCCAGAAGATGGTCAATACAGTCACTGATATAGTCATTGAGATTCTGTCCGGCTCTCAGCTTTGTAGTCATGATATTTTCCATATTGATCGTGAGGAGTTTACTGAAATGTTCTGAGATAAATCCGGAAATAAATCCCGGAACATCAACTGTTCCGCCGATAGTTTCATCCACATTATCTACGTCTCTTCCGATCCATTTATGAATATTATCTGACAAGCTTCCAAGGAAGGAGTTTTCTGCTGCAAGAACTGCTGCATTAAATTCCAGCTGCTTGGTATGCTCAAACTCCAGCGGACGGATCAGAATGTCCGTATCCTCCTGCACAACTGCTTCCTGCGCTTTGATGATCTCTACATTATCCCGGAAGATCTTAGGCAGTTCAAACAAGGTATCTGTCAGAGGCTTCAGAATATTATCATAATAGATTTTTAATCTGCCCTGAAGAATTTCAATAACCTTTACGATCTCCTCATTTAAAAATGCAGACTCTTCATTTCTGTACCATCTTTCCACAGAATCCAGATAATCTTTTGCCGCACCCTTTTTCTTTGTAAATCCCACATTGTTACCCATAACGTACTTTTGCTGCATCTCTTCTTTCAGGCTCTGGGATCTTCCTGCACACTGTCCTTTTAATTCATTACAGTAATTCTTGAAACCTTCCAGCATATGGTAAAGAGAATAGCTCTCTTCGGATTTCACAAAATATCTCAGATATACCGGACCAGTCTTTTTATTCTGAAGATTGGACTTAATATAATTTTTCAGTTTTCCTTCCAGGTAACTAGGAAGATTACTGGATTGTGTTACAACAGCACGCTGGAAACTTGCAAGCCAGTTGTAAGCAGCATTATACGGTGTATTATTCGGCCAGATATCTTTGTACTCATACTGCTGAAGTGCCGGTCTTGGAATTACCTCCCGATAGAGCAGGCTGCGGATATTTTCCTCCGTCATCTCCAGATCACGATATACCGTGGCATTAAATTCCTCTTCATTTGGCCGGTTCCGGAACATTCCCTGCTCCAGCCGTTCAAATACACGCGCTGCAACCAATGTAGAGATTTCCGTATACGGGATTTCAATCTTTGCAGCTCCCACAGACAGATATTTATAGCAGGCCGGATAAGGTGCTCTTGTTTCCAGCGCAGTCATATATCCCTGGATGTTACTGTACATCTGTGTCATTGCTGTATTTCCGCCGCTTCCACCGCCGGCTTCTCCGGCCACATAGGAAAAAATATTTTCTGCAACGGAACGGAGGATTTTCTTATAACTAAACTGATGGCCATGAATATCGGAAGCATCCAACAGATGACAGAAATCAAATGGCATGGCGAACTCATTCAGCTCATAGCCAGGAAATTTCTGGTGATAGCGTTCCAGATGTTCACCGGAATTCATCCAGTAATCCAACTCTTTCAGGCAGGCAAAACCGTTGGCTCGCAGAGATGAATCCGCTCCGCCGTTAAGCTCATTGACATCCGTCATAATCAGATAACCCAGGACGTTTACATTCGGGACGGATTCCCGTGCCACTTTTCTTAAAATGTATGCCATATCAAGAAACGTACCTGCTCCTGTACCACCGGAAATACCACTGAACACAATGATACGGATATCATTGATCTGTGTATTGCTGATCAGAGTATTGATCTTTCCTTTTACATCAGCAACTACTTTGGAAATATTATTTGCCAGAAGCATTCGGCCAATCTGACGGATTCCACCTGCACCATCTGCTCCTGCGATCGCATTTACTTCATCATCAAACCACTGCCAGTAGTCTACGCCGTTTTCTTTCTGTTTCAGAACATTTTCAATAACTTTATCTACCGCATCTACGGAAATATCACAGAACTCTGTACCACGTTTGTCAAAATGCGCAGTACCATATGCCAGGTTCTTAGTCTTTTTATCCGTATCGATCTCCAGAAAACCGATATTTTTCGGTGTATCTGCAATCGGTGTATTGCTTTCATCGGTTGGAAGTATCATTCGATTTGTGATCTGGTCTTTAATACGAATCAGCGCATCCGCACCGCTTCCTCCAAGTCCTACAAACAGTACAGCCTGTTTTTCTTCCGGTGCAACTCTGGCGCCGGCATAATAAATACCTCCATTCTGTCCCAGGCTTAAAGCCTGTTCCAGTAAGCTGATCGATCTTTTTTCTTTCGCCATAACATTTCCTCCATTTCAGGATTATTTTTATTCTTGTCTTCATCAATCTTTACTCTCATATGCTTCTTTCATTTTTTCAAAAAAAGCATTGGAAGTAAGAGGATATCCCCAAGCTACTTTTTCAATATAGAGCCGATTTCTTTCATCACTCTGTTTAACAGCTATACGGTTTGACAGATGCAACTCGCTGATATAGTTTACCGCAATCTCATAGATTCCGGAACAGTTGCCCGGAACAAAAAGAATAGAAAATTCTTTCTCACTTCCAGTAAGCTTCGGACTTTCTTGGTACATTACATGGGATGTTTTCAAAAGATGAGCAATGCAGTTCCTAATATAAGGCTCAAAGGTCTGTTCCGGTCTTATCTTTGCAGTTATAACATCCTGCATATTGATGATAAGAAGATTGCTGAAATATTCAGAGATAAAGCCGGAAATAAAACCGGATATATCAATAGTCCCAACAATATTTTCATCTACATTATCCACGTCTCTGCCGATCCATTTATGAATATTATCCGACAAGCTTCCACAAAATCCTTCCTCTGCTGCAAGAACTGCTTCCTCAAACTCCGGTTGCTTTATATGCTCAAATTCCAGTGGATGGATTAAAATCCCTGTGCTTTCCCATTCGGCCGCTTCCTGCATTCTGATGATTTCCATATTTTCCCTGAATATCCCAGACAGTTCAAATAGTGTATCTGTCAAAGGTTTCAGAATATGATCATAATATATTTTTACTCTGCACTGAAGAATTTCTATAACTTTTACAATCTCCTCATATAAAAATGCAGACTCTTCATTTCTGTACCATCTTTCCAAGGATTCCACATAAGCTTGAGCAGCCTTTTTTCTCCTAAACACCCTTGTTGCGGTCACACTCATTTCATACCTTTGCTGCATTTCATCTTTCAGTTTCCAAGTTCTTTCACCACACTGTCTTCTTATTTCATTGCAGTGACTTTTTAAACTTTCCAGCATGTGATAAAGACAATATCTTTTCCCTGATTTCAAAAAATATCTCAGATATACAGGTCCTGTCTTTTTATTTCGAAGATTGGATTTGATATAATCTTTCAGTTTTTCTTCCAGATAACTGGAAAGATTATCAGACTGTATTACAACTGCACGCTGGAAGGCTGCAAGCCAGTTATAAACAACATTATAAGGCACATTGTTGGGCCAGATATCTTTATGATCATACGGATAAGGTTCCGGTCTTGGAATAACTTCCCGATAGAGCAGGCTTCGGATATTCTCCTCTGACATCTCCAGATCTCGGTGTACTGTTGCATTGAATTCTTCTTCACTTGGACACTTCTGAAACATTCCCTGCTCCAGCCGTTCAAATACACGAGCCGCAGCCAAGGTAGCAATTTCTGTATATGGAATTTCTATTTTTGCAGTTCCTACAGACAGATACATCGGACAAGATGGATTTATCATCAAAGGATGCAAATTTATACCATGATACAGCTGAGCCATTACCATATGCGGATTTCCAAAATCAGCATCTTCTGCCGCATATGAAAAAACATTTTCTGCAATCGAATGTAAAATCTCTTCATAAGTGAATTGACGTCCCTGAGCATCGGAAGCATTCAAAAGATGGCAGAAATCAAAAGGTGCTGCAAGTTCATTCAGTTCGAAGCACGGAAATTTCTGACGATAGCGCTCCAGATGTTCACGGCAGTTCATCCAATGATCTAATTCTTTCAGACAAGCAAAACCATTGGCACGAAAAGTAGAACTGGCACACAAGTTATACTTTGCACCACCTTTAAGCTCATCTACATCCGGCATGAGCAGATATCCCACAATATTTACATTGGGAACAGACTCTCTTGCCACTTTTCTCAAAATGTACGCCAGATCAAGAACTATACCTGCACCTGTACCACCGGAAATACCACTAAGCAAAACGATCCTAATATCATTGATGGCTGGATTGTTTATTGTAAGAGCATAGATCTTCCTTTTGATATCAACAATCACTTTTGAAATATTATATGCCAAAAGCATTCGACCGATCTGGCGCATCCCGCTTGAACCATATCCGTCTGCAACAGCATATATATTTTCGTCAGACCATTGCCCATATTCTATACCATCTGCTTTCTGCTTCCGTGCAAACTCAATCACTTTATCTGCTGCATCCACAGAAATATCACAGAATTCTGCATCTCGTTCACTGAAATGTGCTGTGCGATATGTCAGATTCCTTGTTGCTCTATCTGTATCAATTTCCAGAAATCCAATATTTTTCGGTGCATCTGCAATTGCTATATCATTTGCATCTGTTGGAAGGATCATTCTATTTGTGATCTGATCTTTCACACGTAACAGCGCATCCGCGCCATTTCCGCCTAAACCTACAATAAGTACCGCCTGATCATATCTTGAACCCATTCGGGCACCTTCATAGCGAACCCCTCCATTCTGACCCAGACTTAAAGTCTGAGTCAGAAAATCATACTTTCTTTGCGCCATAACATCTCCTCCGTCTCAGAAGATCAGAAAAAGTCTCCGTCATCGCCATTGCTTCCGGAACCACCGAAATCAAATCCACTGTTTCCACCTGACGGTGTGTTTTCCTGGCTGCTTCCTCCGAAGCCATTTCCTCCTCCGAAGTTATTTCCCGGCTGGCTGTCTCCTCCGAAATCATTTCCGCCGCCAAAGTTATTTTCCGGCTGGTTATTTCCTCCGAAACCGTTTCCTCCTCCGAAAGCATTTCCCGGCTGGCTGCTTCCTCCGAAGCCGTTTCCTCCTCCGAAGTTATTTCCGGTCTGGCTGTCTCCTCCGAAACCGTTTCCTCCTCCGAAAGCATT
>OLNH01000970.1_pt1 | contig 18401 bp, 15 predicted proteins | sample 1643101 | NCBI WGS metagenome assembly OLNH01 (sample SAMEA3136758, study PRJEB25190) | human gut metagenome | biome: human gut; feature: human-associated habitat; material: faeces | place: Austria | collected 2013
TTTCATTTTATTGACATTTCTCTATTTAACTGGACCTAAATATATACTAGCATCACATCTTTTCCAATTGCTTTGGATAGTTCCATAATGGGAACATTTCTTCCTGTGAATGCAGGAATCTCAATAAATACTCTATTTTCTTCTTTCATGTTCACATTCCTCCTTTAAGAGTATTACAATGTGAAAGAAAGTTTGTTATAATGTACAAGAAAGGACATTATATAAACTGTTCTTTCACGTTACATAGTGGTTCATTAGATGTGTCGCCAAACTCTATCTAATGAGCCTTTTATTTTGTGTTAACAGATATCACCTCCAAAGGATAATTAAACGCTAGTTTATAATAGCGATTAATTATCTAGATATAATATACTACTCACAGAAACTAAATGCAACCCTTAGATATAAAAATAATTTACTTTTATGTTTATTAAGTTATCGATTTCGTTTATAATAGTAAATATGAAAGGACATATAAACGAAGAGGTGAAAGATATGTACTTTGCAGAATACATGAAAAAGTTACGCAAAGATAAATCGTTAACACAATCTCAAATAGCTGATATATTAGGAATTAGCCCTCAAGCTATCAAGATGATTGAAAATGGATCAACAAAATTTCCTAGTAAAGTAGTGTTAGATAAATTATCAGATTATCTAGATAAGTTTCCGGTTGCTGTTGCTTCGGCAATTATCTTTGGAGACGATGATTATAAAAAAGATGAGCAAGGATATTTGTCATGTCGTTACTTAGCGTATAAATATATTAACGGATGGAATTTAGATGAGGTTCCAATTGAATTGCAGTATAGAACCGAATCAATTTCATTTTCTGGAAAGATTTCTAAGAGAAGAGAGCCAAAGAATACATCAATCATTATTGAATTCAGTGAATTTGTAGGATCAGATGCTGATGATTTAACGGTTGAGGGTGCATATGATATATTAGCTACTATTATGACAATCGTAGCTCAAAATGAAGAGTCATTTAGAAGAGTAGAGGTATTATTTGATATTAACGATTATCATGAGATAAATGCTTTTCAAATGTTAGAGAGTTTGAAAATATATAGATTACCAACAGATTTGATTATTGTTTTATTTGAGCCAAATACAGGTGCACTTTGTAAAGAAGTAAATATGAAAAATAAATGAATACATATAGAAAATAAGAGAAAATAATAAATAATTTAGGGTAAAACTATTTGCAAAGTACTAATTAAGTTTGAGAGTTTAATACTGAATTATAGTTACATTCATTAAATCACAAAGTAGATATTAATGGGCTGAATAAATATCAATTTATGATATTAATAGAATACCAGATAAAGGCAATACTTCTAAACATTATATTAATGAAACATTATAAAAATTTTACTTGTTGAGTTTAGAGTTGACCAGCAAAATAATATCTGATTGGTGTAATGTTTTAAAATGTTTAAAAAGAATTTTAGTAGAAGTAAGGAGGGGAAATTTTGTATGCCATTAAGTTATAGTAGCGACTTATCTATATTTACTAATAAAAATGAGAATGGTGTAAAGCTATCTGATCGCTTGAATTCTATTTTAACGAACTCAAAATATTTTGATGTCTTAGTGGGTTATTTTAGGATAACAGGTTTTTATTTACTGAAAGAAAGATTAGAAGATATTGAAGAAATTAGAATTTTAATAGGTTTAGGCGCTGATTTAGAAACTATTAAAGCTGTGGATATTTTTGAATTAAGCGGAGCAAATGCACTTTTAAAAGTTAAAGAGATTATTAAGAAAGAATTTAATTCTACAACCGATGATAATTTAGATATGGAAAATGGTGTTATAAAATTTTGTGAATGGATTAATTCTGGCAAATTAAAGGTAAGGATGTGCTACGAACAAAATGTTCATGCTAAACTATATATTGTTAGAAAGAATAGTGATATTGTTCCAGATCAATATGGAAATTTAATAACAGGATCTAGTAACTTTACTTTTAGTGGATTAGAAAAAAATGTAGAATTTAATGTTGAATTAAAAGATAGGACTAATGTTGAATATGCACTGAATTTTTTTGAAGAATTATGGAGTACCTCAAAAGATATTACAATAGATATCTTGAATACAATTAAAAATGATACATGGATGAATAAAAATATTACTCCTTACGAATTATTTTTAAAAACAATATTTGTTTATTTTGAAGAAGAAATACAAACAAGAAAACAAGATTATGATTGGCCTGAAGGCTATATGAATTTGCAGTATCAAGAAGATGCTGTAACACAGGCTCGTAAAATATTAGCACGCCATGGTGGAGTGATTATATCGGATGTTGTTGGTTTAGGTAAAACATATATTGCTGCTATGTTAGGAAAATTATTAGATGGTAGAAAGTTATTTATTGTACCTCCAGTTGTAAAAGATAATTGGGAAGGTGTTTTGGCGGAATTTGGTTATAAGATGTCTGATAAAGTAGTTTCCTTAGGAATAGTAGATCAAGTTAGCGAGTGGGATGATTTAGAATCATTCAAATATGTTTTTGTAGATGAAGCACATAGATTTAGAAATGAATCTTCTACTGAATTTCAACACTTAAAGAAAATATGTTATGGGAAGGGTGTAATTTTAATAACTGCGACTCCACAAAATAATACAATTTTAGATATAGCGCATTTGATAACATTGTTTCAAGATTCACGAAATTCCTCAATTATACCTGGCACTCAAGATTTAGAAAAATATTTTAGTGATTTACATAAAACTTTGAAAATTAGTGGGAATGATCCAGAGGTTGTATCAGAAGTTGCATCTAAAATAAGAGATAATGTATTAAGACATATTTTGATTAGAAGAACAAGAACAGAAATTTCAAAATACTATTCTGAAGATTTAGAAAAACAGGGACTAACGTTTCCAAAAGTAAATGACCCTATTAGGTTAGAATATATGTATGAACCAGATATGGAAGACACATTTAATGATACTATAGACTTATTAAAAGATTTTTCTTATGCAAGATATGCACCTTTATTATATTTAAAAGATAAGAAAAAATTAGGTTCTAATAAAGCTAGACAACAAAATATGATGGGATTCGTTAAAACAATGTTGATTAAGCGATTAGAAAGTTCAATTTATGCTTTTATAGAATCAGTTGAAAGATTGAAACGTTCTTCTGAAAGTTTTATTAATTTATATAATTCAGGTAGGATTGTTGTTGGTTCTGTTTCTAAAACTAAATTTGATTATTCTGATTTTGAAAAAATGGATGAAGAATTATTTAATCTTACTGTAGAATCAAATGACATAGATTGTTTTGAGCCAAATGACTTTGTGAATGGTTATATTGAAAAGGTTAAACATGATGATGAAATATTACAAGAAATATTAGATATGTGGAAACAGTTTGACATAATAACTTATGATTCTAAGTATGATTTATTGAAAGAGAAAATTGATTCGTTGTTCGATAAAAAAATTATAATATTTTCTGAAGCAAAAGATACAGTAGACTATTTAAAAGAAAAATTAATTAGGGATTATGGAGAAGTAGTTATTGATTTTAATGGTAGCGATAGTATGATGAAGAAAAAATATATTCAATATAATTTTGATCCCAAATATGAATATAAAAAAATCAATGACAAAAGAATATTGATTACAACAGATACTTTAAGTGAAGGTATCAATTTACATAGAGCATCTATTTTGATAAATTATGATTTACCATGGAATCCAACTAGAATAATGCAGCGTGTAGGACGTATTAATCGTGTGGGTTCAAAAAATGATAATCTATATGTTTATAATTTTTTTCCAAGAGCTAATACTAGAGAGCATTTGTCTTTAGAAGATTCAATAAGGGCAAAAATTCAAATGTTTAACGAGCTTCTAGGTGAAGATCAAAAAACGATTACTGAAGATGAACATGTAGAATCCTATAATTTATATGATTTCTTAATGATGGCCAATAAATTACCAGATGAAGAAGAATTTGGAACCAATGCATTACAAATGACTTATATTCAAAAAATTAACGATATTATCCAAAATCAACCGACTTTGGTACAAAAGATAAACTCTTTACCTGATAAAATTAGAGTATCAAAAAAAGGTAGCGAAAATAAAATTATTACTTTTATCAAACAAGGGTGGATCAAAAAATTTATTACTTATGAAGAAGGAATTTCTTCAGAGATTGATTTTGAAACTGCGATTAAATATATAGAATGTGATGAAAGTGAAAAGGGACTAGAGATTCCACAAGATTATTATGATGGATTTAATAGTAACAGAGCACAGTTTGATAAAAAAATAACTGAATCACAATTTCAAAATATACAAACTACAGCTTCACCAAATGAAAAGAAAGTTAGACAATATTTAAGAGGACTTTTATCAATACCTGATATAAAATCAGCGGATAAAGAATTTCTAGAAAAAGTAGATTCTGCTATTAAACGAGGATCATTAAATTCTAGAGTATTTAAAGATTTAAAAAAAGAGATAGATAAGAATAATAAATCAGTTGAAAAAATTATAGAATCTTTTAGAACTGTAATTGATAAAATATACTTGATTGAAAGAAAAAATTATGATATTGCTAGCTCTCTTGATCAACCAAAAACAATTGTTTTGTCTGAGTGTATAGTGAGAGGAGAAGAATAAGATGGAAAACATAAAAAAATTATTAACTATACCATATAATCAAGATAATTTTAAAACCTTTTCTGCAAATTTTCTAAAAGAATTTGAAACTGTTCCACTGATAGAAAAAACAGATATACCATCGGCATTTAGAGGGACTATTGAATCATATACGGTATTTGGAAAATATGTTGATGCTGAAGATAATAAGATAATTGTATTATCAGTAAAAGTTAAAAATAATAGCAATGCTCAGAAAGCACAACGCCAATTTGTATCTCATCTGCTAGCAAATGTGTTTATGGATTATAATGCTTCAATGGTCGCATATTATGACGAAGTTAGAAAAAATTGGAAATTGTCATTTGTGACAATAGAATATTCAATCAGTACTAAAGGTATTGAATTACTATTTAAACCTGCAAAAAGATTTTCTTTTTTAGTAGGTATGGACGAACCATCCAAAACTTATGTACAACAGTTGAATCCAATTTATATTAGCAATGAAAAACCATCTTTAAAGGAAATAAATGATGCTTTCAGTATTTCAAGATTATCTGATGAATTTTATTTAGATTATAAAAATAAGTTTTTTGAATTATATGACTATTTGATTAAGAATAGTGAATTTAAAAAAGAAGCATTAAGACTCAATTACGATTTAGATAAATTTGCTACTACATTTTGTAAAAAAACTCTAGGACAAATTGTTTTTCTTTATTTTGTTCAAAAAAAAGGATGGCTTGGAGTCAAAAAAATATGGGGTGACGGTGATAAGCAATATTTATTAAATTCAACAAAAAATTTTAAAGGTGAAAATTATTTTAATGATTTCTTAGAACCATTATTCTATAATGCTTTAAACAAAAAAAGATTAGATGATTGTTACTTAGGTGTAAAAACCCCTTTCTTAAACGGTGGACTATTTCATCCAATTAATGATTATAATTGGGAAACGACTAACTTTAACATACCTAACACTTTTTGGTTTAATAATGAAGAAACAGGATTATTAAATATTTTTTCACAATATAATTTTACGGTAGATGAAGCAGATCCTGAGGAACAAGATTTAGCAATTGACCCGGAAATGCTAGGTAAAATTTTCGAATCACTATTAGATATTAAAGATAGAGCATCTTTAGGTGCTTTTTATACACCTAGAGAAATAGTGCATTCAATGTGTGAACAATCGCTAGCTACTAGATTATCAGAGATACTTAATTTAGAATATGAATCAATACTTAATTATATTAGATTCGGAGATGCGCTACAAAATACTAGTCTAATTCAAGAATTTGCAGAAGAAATAGATGACTATGTATCAAAATTTACTATCGTTGATCCAGCAGTAGGAAGTGGTGCTTTTTTAATAGGAATGTTAAATCAAATTGTACAGTTACGAATGAATCTTTTAAAATATACAAATAAAAAAATTAGTAAGTATCAAATAAAGTATGATACGATACAAAATTGTTTATATGGTGTAGATATAGAATATGATGCAGTAGAAATAGCTAAATTAAGATTATGGTTAAGCTTAATAGTTGATGAAGAAGCGAGTACTTCTTCACCAAAACCATTACCTAATTTGAATTTTCATTTACGTATGGGGAATTCATTAAATGATACATATGAAGGTATAAAAATATGGAGTAATAGATGGAGGGGAATATCTAAAGAAATAAAATGTTCAAAAGATGACAATTTATTCGGTTCATTTGAAGATGTAAATTTATTGTATAAAAGATTAAGCAATAATAAAGTAAAGTATTTTAATACCTCTTTAGATTCTGAGAAACAGAAATTATATAACTTAATTGAAAAAGATCAGATATCATTAATTAAAGCAGAGTTATGGAAAAATGAAAGATATGAACTTCTGCAAAAAATAGAAGAAATGTTAAAAAACGGAACAAAGCCTTTCTTTTTGTGGGAATTAGAATTTTATGAAGTATTTGAACAAGGAGGATTTGATATAGTTGTAGGAAATCCACCATATGGTCTAATTAATAAGAAGCAAAATAAATCTGATTCCATCGTAGTCTCAGAAAGTGAACTTCAACATTATAAAACAGCTGAAGAATATGCTCCTGCCCAAGGACGCATGTTAAATATCTATAGATTATTTATATGTAAATCATTAAATTTATTGAAAAAAAATGGAGCATTGTCCTTGATATTTCCAATGGCGTTTTTAGGTGATTTATCTGCAGTAAAGTTAAGAAAATATATATTTGATAATGTATCTATTCAAACCATAGAAGTATTTCCTGAAAGAGACAATATAAATAAAAGAGTATTTAAAAGTGCAAAAATGTCTGTATGTATTTTAAATCTAATTAAAAGTAAGAAAAACAAAAATGTATTTAAATTAAGAATTCAAGATGACAGATTTGTTAATGAAGAATATCCTTTTGTTGATATGAAAGTAGACGATTTAAAACTAATGGATAAAAAAAATATTACAATTCCTATAGTTAATCAAAATGAATATAATCTAATAAATAAAATGAATACATCTGCTAAAAAAATAGGAGAAATTTCAAAATGTTATACAGGAGAAATCGATTTATCTTTAAACAAAAAATATTATTCTATGATAGAAAATGATACGCCCCTATTAAGAGGTGCTCAGATTCAAAAATGGTTTATTACTAAAAAAATAAGTCAGGGAGAACTTTTATACATCGATAAAGAGAAATATCTATCAGAAAACAATTCAGATAAATCCAAACATTATCAATATAATCGAATTGTTATGCAGGGAATTACAGGTATAAATGAAAAAAATAGATTGAAAATGACTATAACACAAAATGGTGAATTTTGCGCTAATTCGGTTAATTATATCATACCTCCCAAAGATGATGACTATGATATTTATTATATTTTAGGAATCTTAAACTCGGATCTAATTAATTGGTATTTTAAAAAATTTAGTACGAATAGTAATGTTAATGGTTATGAAGTAGATAATTTACCAATTATATTAAATTTCGATTTTAAAGATAAATTAATTAGCTTGGTAAAAAGAAATATAGGAAATGATACAAAAGAATTAATGATTGAAATAAATGATATTGTTAATAAAATATATCAAATAACAGATACAGAGAAAGAATTAATTAGTATTTAATTTTCCACTATAATAGACTATTTTTATTATCATACCCACTTTATTGGTATATCTATTTTTCTATATTTTGATTTGTACTAGAAAATTGTGAAGAAAGCAGTATAGAAAAATTAAAAAATAAGTAAATTTAATGGAATGTGATTTAATAGTTCATTTAAAAAATAAGAAAAATATTATAAATAATCAAGAGGTGTTCATATTGAAAAAAGAAGAGTTTACAAAAACAAGCTTACATAATCATTTTGGTGGAGCAGGGGCAGATTATAAGATTGATAGTACAGGTGGCCATTCATTTGATATAAATTATGCAAAGCAGATGATAGATAGAGCTGAAGAAAAAGATTATCAATTATTGGCAATGACTAACTCCAATCATTTATGGGTAAATGAGTATAACGTGTTAACTAATTATATCAAAGATAAAGAATATAAAATGGCTTTAATTCCTGGGGTTGAATTAAATATTGTAAATGACTATTCTCTTAGCAATGAAGATAGAAAGTATTTACATCTTATAGTTTTAATTGACCCTAAGAGTGATTTAGAAACTTTTTGTACTAAATTAAATCAATATATAGATTTAAACAATGAAAATTCTATAAATATAGAACAATTGATAGAGTTAGTAATAGATTATAAAGCAATATTAATTCCTCATGGAAAAAAACAAGAAGGTCGTAAAGGAAAGGGGGGTATAACTAATTCAGCTACATTTAATGACATATTATGTGTCAAAGATTTTATTCCTATAATGATAGAGGATAATACTCAATCACAGAGAAAAACTTTTGAAATAAAGATTAAATCTATGCTTAGTGAAGATAATTATGAATGGTTAACGGAAAGAGCGGCATCTATTTCTAGTCTTGATAGAATGAAAGATTTCTCTGACATCACTGAACCAACATATATATGGGGTGAACCTTCTTTTGATGCATTATTTTATTCTACTATAATTGGTAATGATCGTATTTATAGAGAAGCAGATATAATTGAAAAAAGTCGTTATATTAAAAAAATAATTATTAAGAATGATGGAGGAGTATTAAATGATAGCGAAATTATTTTTTCACATGGCTTAAATTCTATCATTGGTAATTCCGGTAGTGGAAAAACTTTATTATTAAATTTGATTAAAAATAAATTAACTGGAGAAAATCTTCAAAATGCAGTTAGTAGTTCATCTTCGGATTATGCTGATATGTACAAAGAATCAATAATAGAAATGTATGATAATCAGGGAAATCTAATAAATATTGATGAATTTAATGTTTTTGAAGGGGAAAATTTATATAGACAAATTGTTTCTAGCATAAATAATAATAAAGAAGAAATACTAAAAAGTTTAAATGCTGTCCCAACATATTATGAAACAAGAAGAATAATAAATAATTTTAATATTCAATTGAATACATATATAACACAACGAATAAAAATTTCTAATATAATGGAAAAAGTTGATGAATCACTAACTAAAATGATTGCTTCAGTTGAATACCTTAAAACAAATAAACAAGAAGAGGATAATGTAGAATATATTATAAATCCGTCAATATATACACGAAGAAAAGATATAATTAGTTTAATGGATGAAATAAAAAACGACTTAATTAAAGCTAAAAATATTTATAGTGATTTAAATATTATATTAAGTAAATATAAAATAGATAAAGATAAGTTTCTGATGAATGATTTATTTGTAGAACTATTTAAAAATATAACAACAAAATTTTATGAAGAAAATAAAAATAGAATAAATAACGAAGCAAAGATAAATTATTCACAAAAAATTAGTGAAGTAGTAACTGAATATAATTCAATTGTAGGAGAAAGAGCAAAAGTTGCTTTAGAATCTAAACAGATTTTAAATAATGAAGCCGAGAACATAGTAAATTTGTTAAAAGAAAAGATTGAGTTGGAAAATAGTCTTATTGTACCAACTCTCGATGCTGATAAGATTAAAAATAGTATTTATGTTAATTCAGATATAATTAAATTGGAAAATATAAGTATATATAAAAATTTTGAATACGATGATTTAACTTTATTTTTTGATAATGTTATTGGAAACGGAAGAGAAAAACTAAATAAAACTTTATTTTCATATTATAAAACAAATTCATTAAATTTATTTGATAAAGATTCTGTTGAGCAATTTGCAAATATTTTTATTGAACAAAAATATACTAATGATAGTATTTTTAGATTTGTATCTGATAAGTTTATTTCCTTTAAAATTATGATTAAAGATTTAGAAAATAGTTATAAAGATATAGAAACATTAAGTGCAGGACAATTATCTAAAATATATATAAATATATTAATTGATACAAAGCTAAAAGCGATGGAGAACAATGCAATAATTTTATATGACCAACCTGATAATAATTTGGAAAAAAGATTTATTTTAGAAATATTAGGAAAAAAACTAAATGAATTGAAGAAAAAATATCAAGTTATCATTACTACGCATGAACCACTTTTAGTAATCAACTCTGACTCAAACTCTATTATTCTTGCTACAAATGATCCTGTAAATGGAAAAAATTCTATAAGTTTTGAAAATTTATCAATGTACGATGTAGGGAATAAGGAAGCAGCAGTTGATAAAGTTGCAAGCTTAATAGATGGCTCTAGAAAAGCTATTAGATTAAGAAATCAAATTTATGGAGGGATAAATGTATGAGTGTAAAAAAGCTTTTAATTGTTGATTCTGAAGGAAATATTGAATATGATAATAATAAAATTTTAAAAGCAAATCTAAACAGTGATTTTTTAGATTCTTTGTTCAGAGATGCATTGCTAGGAAATGTTGAATTTAGAATTGATGAAAAGACTCCTATTTCTAGATTATTTATGAGAATTCAAGAAGAAACAGTATCAACATCGGAATTTAGTCAGGAAATAGAAAATTTGAGACAAGAATTTCGACAAAACTATAAGAATTTACAAAAGTTAGAGGAAGTCCAATCTATAGAAGAAATTGATTTAAACGATATTTTAACGAAAGGAGACTTATAATTGTCTTTTAGGTAAATTGACATGTTGGATCATAAAACTAATATTTGGTATGAAATCCAAAATGAACCATACGAAATTCATTTTGAAAACTGGTATTATATAAATTATTTTATAGAAAAAGGGTCTATAGCAATCTATGATATTTTGAATAGGGATGAAAATGAAATCAAAAAATATAGTTGTTTAGCGGTTTATTATCACATAAAGGTTGAACAATTATTAATTTCTATTAAACAAATTAATGATAGATTTTACTCAAAAAATGAGAAAAGAGACGATTTGGTATTTAATCGTGAATCATATAATTATTCAAAATCTAGATTTCCAATACTAACTGATGCTACGTTTAGAAATTTTATTGTACATATCTTTGAAAGAAATTTACAACATATTGATGATTTTAAAGCTGTAGGTGGCTTTAATTATTTTGATTCTAATACGGATGGTAAGTTGAGAAATGAATATATCAATGGGAAATTTCAAAATATTACCTTGGATTTGGTAAATAATAATATTGTGATAAAAGAGAAAAAATCTAATTATAATCCGCAATATTTAAATATTGAATCGATAAAAAATGAATTAGATGATCTAAAGAAAACAAATGATATAATAGGATTATACATTTTATCTAAATTTAAATAGAAGAGATAAAAATTTTGAGAATGCGAAGAAAAGATATGGATTTATTATACTAGTTTTGGCAATGCAACAAGCTAGAGACAAAAATACTTTAAAGTCCTTATTTTATAAGGTTTCGGAGTTCTCAAAACGTTAGTAATAATCGTTATGGGAAGATTAGAGAAGTATTTATACTTTGTGAGAAGTTTAGATACTTCTTTTTTTATTTTGAGATAACAGGTATAATGTGGTTGTAGAAAAAAGAACTAATTAAATAAATCGTAATTTTTTGAATTGAGGTAACTTTCAGCTTTGCATTAAAACAGATATATGTTGTATGGGTTATTTTACAGAATATGTAGCGTAGATATAGATAATATTGACTATAAATGTATAAAAAGGAGAGATTATATGAATTATAGTACAGATAGACCAATTGATACAGAAGAACAAGATTTATTAGGAAGATCATTTTTTTCAAAACAGCTTGGAAAGGCAATTTATGAATATAATGAAAAAGATGGATTGGTAATAGGTTTATTTGGAAAGTGGGGAACAGGAAAGACTTCTATAATTAATATGGCAACAAATGAAATCAATAAACTTGCAGTAAACGATGACAATAAACCTATGATTATGAAGTTTTCTCCATGGAATTATTCGGATAGAGATAACCTCATCAGTTTGTTTTTTAGAAGTTTAAAAAATAAAATTAACGTTCAGGATAATGAAGAACTTAAAAAAAAGGTAGGTAAAGCATTAAATGACTATTCAGGAGCTATTGATGCATTATCACTTGTGCCAGTAGTAGGTTCAGCTGTTGCTGCAGTACTAAAGACTCTAGCACAAGCACAAGGTGATAATCTGATGCAAAGCGCTGACTTAGATGAGACCAGAGTAATCCTTGAGAAAGCATTAATTGAAGCTAATAAGAAAATTATCATCATAATTGATGACATAGATAGACTAACTAACTCACAAATTAGAGATGTTTTTCAGCTAGTTAAACAAGTGGCTGATTTTCCTAATGTAATATATGTATTAGCTATGGATAGGGAAGTTGTTCGTAGTGCTTTGACAGAGATTCATAATATAGATGGAAATGAATATTTAGAAAAAATTATTCAAGTTCCGTTTGAACTTCCTGAGTTAAGAAAATCGAAACTACATAATATATTCTTTAATAAGCTTGAACAGATTCTTGATAATCTTCCTAGCGAAGTGGTGTGGGACAAAAATTATTGGAACAAAGTATTTAGAAACTGTATAGAACCTTATATTAATACTTTAAGAGATGTTAACAGAGTTATTAACACTTTCCAGTTTAAATATGCAACGTTATATCAGGAAATTTCTTTTGAAGATATGATAGGCATTACGACACTTGAAGTGTTAGAACCAAAACTATATAAATGGATTGCTAGTAATAAAGATGCTGTTTGCGGAGGCTTTATGCATGGACTATTAGCGAACAATGGAAATGGTGCTAATTATCATAAGTTTTACCATGATGAATTCGAAAGATTAGGAATAGATCCTAACTTGGCAATACATTGTATTTCAACAATGTTTCCTGTATTTGCTAAAGATGTTAATGAATATCAGCATAGTTATCAACCAATATCGGATATTAGAGGTAAGATGAGAGTTGCTCATGAAGGAAGATTTGAATTATATTTTATGCTCGACTTGGACGATATAAAAGTTTCGAGAAGTATAATCAATGCATGTATATATGAATATGATAGAGATACATTGAATATTGTTATTGATGAGATTAATAAACAGGGTAATATTGTTTATTTCCTAGATGAAATAAGGTCATTAGTCAAAGAAATACCATATAATCGTTTGAATTTAATTGCATCTGTGATACTTAACTTACAAGGTGAATTTAAAGGAGAAAATTCAAGGGTGATTTTTACATTATCTGCATGTGATATAGCAGAATATCTTGTAACTGATATTATAGAGAGACTTAAAACAGAGACAGAAAAATATATGATTATTCGTTTCGCAGTAGAAAGTGTCAATAAAAATGGTTTAAGAGCATTGGCTCGAATCATTAACAGAATAGAGATTGCATACGGAAGATTAGCAGGAGATTCGAAAAGAAAGGATAAGCAAATAATAAGCTTAGATCATCTTGAAGAACTCGAAAAGGTTTACGTAGTAAGAATTCATGATATTGCTAAGTCCGAACCGCTTTTGAATATAAATGGATTCTGGATTATTTTCTATTTATGGGGTTGTTTTGACAAAGAAGGTGTAGTGAATTATCTTAAAGAATTATTTAAAAATGATGTGAATAAGCTTAAATTTATTTGTGCGATGGCAAGTAGATGGAACGGTACTGGTGGTAGTGGTTGGAGCTTCTATCCAAAGAACTATTCGGAATATATTTCGCAAGATGAAGTATATGATTTGATTCAAAATTTTTACAAAAATCATCTAGATGAGTTTACTGATGTTGAACAAATTAAATTAGCATCATTTGTACTGAACTACAATAAAGCCGAGATGGACTATGTCAATGAGCAAGAAGCACTTCAACTTTTAAATGAATGGAAGATAGAGAAAGAGGAGTAGTATGAGTTGAAATTTAATTGTATAAAATTAGTTTAATATTATTTCTATGAAAAAGTATTTGCCGAAATACTTGTGATTTTATGCTTTAAAGTACTGAGTTATTTTGGGTAGTTTTGGCAATGCAACAAGTAAGCGACAAATAGGCTTAAAAACCCTTATTTTATAAGGTTTCAGAGTTCTCAAAACGTTAGTAAATTGTTTGAGGAAAACTTTAGAAAATCCCCATTTTATGGGGTTTTTCTTTTTTTTATTTCGTCTAAAAAACCCTCATAAAGCTGCAATAAGGTAACAAATAAAGTAACTTCGCCTCTCACTAAAAATGAGGAGCAAAAATGTGGTCTGTGCTGCTTTATTTAGTGAATTGTGGAGATAGATTGTGGTGCGAGAATGTGGAGAGAGATTTGCCGCTTTATTTTCCCCATCTAGCACTTAACCGATGTTGGAACATACATTTTGTTCACTGCTTCTATCAATGTATCGATATCTAAATGTGTATATACACGCTCTGTAAGTGACATAGCACCTCTGTGCCCGACGATCAATTTAATTGATGTTTGATCTACTTTTGCTTCAGCAAGAAGCGATATACAAGTATGTCTTGTACAATGTGGAGTGTAACGTTGCATTCCATAAGGCTCCATTAATGGAAACCAGTAAGCAACAACATAGTTTCTATATTTGAATGGTTGCATGCTAGGCATACAGATTAAAGTATCTGTCTGTGAATATTCATACCAATTCTTGAAGAATGGTAAGATACAATCAGCAATAGGTACTCTTCGAACTCCACTTTCAGTTTTACTCTTTGTCACATCAAAATATTGCTCTTCAAGATTAATATCCTTTTTTTCTAGTTCTAATAGTTCTCCAATTCTTACTCCTGTATAAATTAACATTAAAGCTATTTGATACCATTTATCTTCTTTCATTGACCATAAGATGTCAATGTCTTTTTTTGTAAACGGATTTCTATCCCTTGCATTTGGATTTACCTTGCTGAATTTTAAAATATCAACATATCTTGAATTATCTTTAGGGCATAATTCATACCTCATCGCATATTTATACATGACATTGAACAATACTTTGATTTTCTTAAGTGTTGGATAGTTTTTCCCTGAATGATCAATGACATGCTGTAGTTGAATCGTTTTTATATTTTTGAATTCTAGATCATGAAGCTCTTCACATACTTTAAATGCTGATTTATAAGCCTGAATACTTGATTTAGATTTATCGGCAATATATTCATCAAATGCTTTCTTATATATATCAGCAAAAGTATAGTGATTCTCATAATCATATGGGTTGTTATGGTAATCCTGTAACATTAAGATACCATCTGCCCTTGTTTTAGCATAACCAATAACTTTGTATTTTGGATATGCAGTACCCTTTTCTTCGTTTATTGTCGTACCTACTTTAATTCTAACTACATATGGTTTGGCACGATTTCCTTTCATGAAAACAACTCCACCAAAACCTTTTGGTAGTCTTTCTTCTTTTCTTTTGGCCATAATGAACCTCCTATTCTTCTTTAAAATAGCCTAATTCTTCCCAAACTTGTTTATCTGGACAGTAAAATGTATAGTTCTTAGCTCCATCTTTCTTGAATGCATAGCCAAAGTGCATAATTCCTAGTTTTAATGCCTCTCTTAAAAAGGTAGCCGATTTACCTGTAGCTTTTGCGATTTCATCAACGGGAACATTTCTGCCCGTAAATTTTGGAGTTTCTACATAATGTTTTTCTTGCATAATATCTATCTCCTCTCTCATCATAAATGATTTGCAAGATAATAACGAATGTACAAAATGAAAGTTCATACATTTGACGATAATCAAGGAAGCTAGGATATTTTAAAGTGATAGTATTTTTGCATTTTTAATATTTCTTGTCTTTAAGCTCTAAACTGATACTTATCTTTCTATTGATATGTTTCATATCTAATTTGCTTAGTTTTGATATCTTTTTTAAAAGTCTTTTCTTATCTATGACCCTAATTTGTTCACACAACACCATCGAACGGTACTTTAAACCAATCTCTTCAGGTAGAATATAATGAGTAGGTAAATGAGCTTTATTTTCAATCTTGGATGATAGACATGCAACGATCGTTGTAGGGCTATATTTATTACCTTTATTATTTTGAATGATCAAAACAGGGCGAACTCCTTTTTGTTCGGAACCTTGATAAGCAGAAAGATCAGCAAGAAAGATATCTCCTCGTTTTACTTTTGTTATCACTTTACCTCATCCTCTCTTAATTATGTATAAAACCAGGAGCGAGTCCTGGTTGTTTTTATATTTATCGTATTTCCTATTTAACCCTGTTTACCCGGAAAGAAGGGAATCCTATTAGACGAATAATAGCCAATTATTCATCACGGGAGTTTCACCCTCGCGCGGTAGCTCACGCAATTGCAGTGCAAGTGTATCATTATCCTCATAGAGTATCGTCGCTAGCAATAGCCAATTGCTTTTATCAATCTATTGTTTGATCGCTCTCTATATAATAGGTCATGGCGCAATAGTGATCAGCTCATTCTATGAGATTTGTATCTAATAGTTGTTATGAATTTTTCAAGGATCTATTGAAGTGGATAAACTCTCCTTCACCTAAGAGCCGTAAATAATGATCAAAATAAGCCTTCAAATTATAATTTTTTTAAATTTATTGATTCTTTTTCTAACTGCATTTGGTGTCATATTTAACTCTAGTGAAATTTCGTTGATATCATATTCTAAAAATCTTAATAATAATATTTTTAATAAAATTGAATTAGATTTTTTTAATTTGTATAATAAACTATCATTTTCAATTTGATTTAATAAATCTTCTACAGAAATTATAAAAATTTGGTCATATGTTGGTTTACAAACAAAAAAGTTCTCTTGTGTAGTAATTTCATTTTCTTTGTATTTTCTGTCGCGATTAAAATCTATTCTATCGTATTCATATAGCTCCTTTATAATTGATTCTGGAGTCCCAAGATTTCTTAATATTAATTCCTCCTTTCTTTTTTTACTTTTCCATTTTAATTCTTCTTTTTGATGATTATAGGCCATATCAATTTCCCCCTTTCAATTAAATAGCCAAAAAAATTAGATTTTTAGCCTATCTATAAAGGGAAAATGGTTAAAAATTATAAAAATTCTTTACATGTAATTAAAATTGCTATATTATTATAACATAGAAGTTAGCAATAGCTAACCAGGAGGTAAATATGAAAGTTGTTTATGCAAGTAGAACTGGAAATGTTCAATTAATGATTGATCAATTATTGATTTCTGAATCTTTACAAATTAAAACAGGTAAAGAAATTGTTTCTGAACCATATTTATTGTTTACTTATACTGATGGATATGGAGAAGTACCAATAGAAGTTTCTGATTTTTTAACAAATAATTCAAATTTTATACAAGGTGTAATTGTATCTGGTGACAAAGGTTATGGTGAGGCTTTTTGTAAAGCCGGAGATATAATTAGTCAGGAATTTGATGTTCCATGTCTTTACAGATTTGAAAATAATGGGACAGATGCTGATGTTTCTGCTATTCAAGATATTATTGATAATGTCTAAACAAGAATATTTCGAGGAATTATTAGCTCACCATTGTGCTCCAACTTTATGTAAATGTAAGGTTGCAAATATGTTTCATTTAGAAAAGTCAAAATTAGAAGATATTGATGAAACTATTAAAACATATAATCAAATTTTAAAAACCAAAAATATATATATACATATTTTTCAATCTTTAAATAGTAGAGTTACTATTTTTGTTTTTTCAAAAAAGCAATTAGAATCATTACTTAATAGAGATGAAGTAAAGCATTTTCTTTCACTTTATGGGTATAAAAAATTTTCAATTCATTCGGTATTTAATCATTTAGAAAAAAGATTGAATGAATCTATTGAGTATCCACATGAAATAGGAGTTTTATTAGGGTATCCTTTAGAGGATGTAATTGGATTTATTGAGTCGCAATCTTGCATTATGATTGGGACTTGGAAAGTATATAATTCTAATCCAGATGAAGCTCAACAAAGATTTAAATTATATAAATCCGTTCGAGAATATTTCATAAAAGAAGTTAGGAATGGAAGAAAAATAGCAACACTAGTACATTGAATAAATCAGGCTAAATGCACTAAAATATATTTTTTAAGACATATATGATTCAAGAAATGCATAAAATTTATATTATAGTTGTAAGATGTTTTTTGAATGTACTAATACAATTAAGTGTTTTGTGGTTAATAAAAGAGACTATTATTTCTAAAGATTTACAGTCTTTAAAAGTTATAGTCTCTTTTATACTTATCACCTAATAGACACAATAATATAGTATACCTTAATTATTCATGAGATTATAATATAATCATGAAATATCCTTATTTCATA